>VAPG01018201.1_pt1 | contig 16260 bp, 17 predicted proteins | sample 3393851 | NCBI WGS metagenome assembly VAPG01 (sample SAMN08290438, study PRJNA428436) | hydrothermal vent metagenome | isolation source: Deep-sea hydrothermal vent chimney | place: Atlantic Ocean: South-mid Altantic Ridge | depth 2194 m m
GAAGATGGTTTCGAGGCCCGGGTCAAGATCCTTTTTGACCGGCATGTCATGGATTTTCTGGATATTGAATCACTTGTTTTTTCCGCCGAGCGCTTGGCGGATCGCTTGGCGGAGCTCGATTTGTAACCATGGTGAATAGGCTGAAACAGGCGGTAAACCGCTTCGGAGAGGTGCGGATACTGGTGATCGGCGACATCATTGTCGACCAGTTCATCTGGGGCACGGTGTCCCGTATTTCTCCTGAAGCGCCGGTTCCGGTAGTCAACGTGACCAGTGAGGACCTGCTCCTTGGCGGCAGTGCCAATGTGGTAAAGAATATTTATTCTCTCGGCGGCCGCGGTTCGTTGTGCGGCGTGATCGGCTCCGACTCCATGGGCCGTAAACTTGAGGACCTGATGGTGGCCCTGTCCGCCCCCGTTGACGGTTTGATTCGCGGCATGAGACCGACCACGGTCAAGAGCCGGGTGGTGGCCCAGGGGCAGCAGGTCGTTCGTTTCGACCGGGAAGAGACCGGGATGCCGTCAAAAGAATCGCTTGCGGCCATGGTCGATTACCTGGAGCGCCATCTGAGTGATTTTGACGCGGTGATTGTCTCGGACTATGCCAAGGGCATTGTCAACGAACCGCTGATGATCCGCCTGCACCAGCTGCGTCATGAGATGATGTCGGAGCAGGGTCGCCAACTGCCGCTCATTGTCGATCCGAAACCGGCAAATCTCCATCGTTTTGTCGGCGCCACCGTGATTACCCCCAATCACCTTGAAGCCACCCTGATGAGTGGCCTGAGCATCAATAATGACCAGGAACTGCTGGTCGCGGCCCGCCATATCAGGGACGAGATTGATTGCGGGGCCGTGTTGATTACCAGGGGCGAGGCGGGTATGGCGCTGCTCCAGGGCGATGATGACCTGGTGTCTATCCCGACCATGGCCAAGGAGGTGTACGATGTGACCGGCGCCGGTGATACCGTGGTCGCCACCCTGGCCCTTGGCCTGGCCGCCGGTTGTTCCATGGCCGATGCCGCGGTGCTGGCCAATCATGCCGCCGGGATAGTGGTCGGTAAAGTGGGCACGGCCTCGGTCTCTGCCCGGGAATTATGCGCGGCCCTGGACGCCGAGCACAAGGCGGGAGGTTGATCAATGCGGCCACGAAGCATGACCGGATTCGGACGCGGCGAGGCCGCTTTTGCGGAACGGACCTGGATAGCGGAGGTACGGACGGTCAACCATCGTTATCTTGATCTGCGCATCCTGCTCCCCCGGCCCTATGTTGCGCTGGAAGACCGGGTCCGGAGCGCGGCCGCGTCACACCATGACCGGGGCCGGGTTGAAATCTCCCTGCAGTTGCAGGGAGAGGAGGCGGACGGCCTGTTCCTGGAGGTGAACACGGACCTGGCCCAACAGTATCACCGTTGCCTGCGGCAGTTAAACGACGAATTCGGCCTGGACGACAAGGTGCGCCTGGCCGATATGCTGACCATGCGGGACCTCATCAGCCGGCAGGAACAGGACCTGGACCTGGACCGGGAGTGGCACGGAATCAGCGCGGCCCTTGACAGGGCGTTCGAGGAATGCAGCCGCATGCGGGAGCAGGAAGGCCGGCTGCTGAAAGAAGACCTCGCCAAGCGCCTGGCCGATTTTGCCGCAACCGTGGAGGCCATTGAACAGAAGTTGCCGGAGATTCTGCAACAGCGTCAGGATGAGTTGAAAAACCGGATCACCAGGCTGCTTGACGGCGTCAACCTCGATCCCATGCGCCTGGCCCAGGAAACGGCAATCCTGGCGGACAAGTGCGACGTGACCGAGGAACTGGTCCGCCTGCGCAGCCATATCTCGCAGTTTGCCGGCTTCCTGGACAGTGACGAACCGGTGGGCCGGCGGCTTGATTTTTTATTGCAGGAATTTCTAAGAGAGGTCAATACCCTGGCCTCCAAAATCAGCAATGCCGGGGTTGCCCACTTGAACGTGGAGATGAAAAACGAGATCGAGAAGCTGCGCGAACAGGTGCAGAACTTAGAGTAGTGTCTGTCCGGAAACGAGGATTATCCATGGATAACAAGCTCATCAATGTCGGGTTCGGCAATGCGGTCAAGATCAACCGCATCCTGGCCGTCGTCAATCCGGGGTCATCGCCCATCAGGAAGCTGAAGGAGGACGCCCGCAAGGAAAAGAGACTGATCGATGTTACCGAAGGGCGCCGGACCCGGGCCATCGTGATTCTCGATACCGGTCACCTGGTCCTCTCGTCGGTCCAGCCGGAAACCATCAGTCAACGGTTTGCGGCCCTGGCGGAGGAACAGAACAATCCCGGCCGGCTCCTTGAGCGTGTCGTGCAGGAGGGGCGGGGTGAGTAGCGGGATCATCTTTGTCCTGTCCGCGCCGTCTGGAGGCGGCAAGACCACGATTCTGAAAAAGGTGATGGCCGGCTTGCCCGGCCTGGTCTTTTCGGTCTCGCACACCACGAGGGAACCAAGGCCCGGTGAGCAAGACGGCCGCGACTATTATTTTGTCAGCCGGCCGGAATTCGAAAGTATCCGCGACCGGCGGCCTTCCGGTTTTCTCGAATGGGCCGAGGTCCACGGTAACCTGTACGGGACCAGCCGGGCGGCAGTGGAACGGCTTCTTGGTGACGGCCTGGATGTGGTCCTGGATATTGATGTGCAGGGGGCCGCGCAGATCCGGCAGAGCGCAGAGCCGGTTACTGTTTTTATCGCCCCGCCGTCACTGGCGGCCCTGGAGGACCGGCTCCGCGGCCGGGGCACTGAAAACGAGCATACCCTGGCCCTGCGTCTTGAAAATGCGAAACAGGAGTTGGCGGTCATGGACCGTTACGATTACCTGATTGTCAACGACCGCCTGGCCGAGGCGGTGGAGAGCCTGCGCTCAATAATCATCGCCGAACGTTGCCGCCGGCGGCGGGCCGTGGACGGCCTCCCGGTGCAGGTCGATTTTTGAGAACCGGTCGGTGCGGGATGGTTTTCGTTTTATGAAGCGTCATCCGCCACACAGCAGGCAACCGTCCGGCAGCGCCGGGGAGCGGCAGGATAGCCCCCCGGATATGATCTGGGGCGTGAATACGGTCATGGAGGCGCTTGTCCACGATCCCCGCAGGGTGAGCGAGGTGCGGATTCAGCGAGGCAAGGCCGGGCCGAAATTCCAGGAGATTATCGACCTGGCCCGGGCGCAAAACGTGCGGTTGCGCTTTGTTGAAGCAGGCCGCCTTGGCGTCCCCGCCCGGTCCCGGCACCAGGGGGTGGCGGCCCGGCAAACCGAGGCCCGGCCTCTCGACCTGGATGAATTGCTGGCGCTGGTGGAGCGGCGGGAGGGGCTGCCCCCGGCAAGGATCCTGGTCCTGGATTCCATTCAGGACCCCCGTAATCTCGGGGCGATTTTCCGTTCCGCCCTGGCTGCCGGGTTTACCGCCGTTATTTTAACCAGGGAGCGCAGCGCGCCGCTTTCCGGGACCGTGGCCGCAACCTCGGCCGGTGCCATGAGCCGGCTACAGATCTGCCAGGTGGTCAACCTGACCGATACGCTGAAGATTTTGCAGAAAAAAGGGTTCTGGGTTTTCGGTTCCGTGGCCGACCGGACGGCGGCCTCGATCTATGCCACGGATTTTTCCGTGCCGCTCTGCCTGGTGATCGGCGGGGAAGACAAGGGCATCAGGCCCCTGGTTCGGAAGCAGTGCGACCAGCTGGTGACCATCCCTATGGCGGGCGATTTTGATTCACTCAACGCCGCAGTCGCCGCCGCCGTGATCATGTTCGAGATTGTCCGCCAGCAGGGCGGTTGAGGCAACTCCCGCCGTCGAGTCGCCGTAGTCTGCGCCGCGGCGGTCCGTTGTGCCGTTATCGGGCGCCCTGCAGGGCGGCGTGGTGAAGACCAGCAAATACGTTTATTCTGAGATAATGCAATAAATTCCAAATGTTGCATGGAATATCACCTCAAGCCGTCACGGATCCAGGTTATTTTTTCCCTGCCAGTTTGTCCCGCAGCAGATCGCCCAGGGTGCCCAGGGTATTCGGCTTGACTGCCGCCGGCTGCCCGGCCGGCCGTTCATCTTTTTCCCGCTCTGTTGCCGCCGCATCTTCAGGGGCCAGGGAGATCCGTTTTTTGTCCGCCTCCACGCCGTCAATCCGGACCGTTACTTCCCGGCCGACCTCCAGGACCTCGCGGGGATGATTGATTCTGCGTCCGGCGCCGAGCTTGGAGATATGCAGCAGGCCGTCAATCCCCGGTTCCAGGGTAATAAAGGCGCCAAAGGCGGCAAGCCGCGACACCCGGCCCTGATGGATCGATCCTTCGGGATATTTCCTGGCCGCGCTGTCCCACGGGCTTTCGGTGGTCTCCCGGAGACTCAGCGAGATGCGGTCATTGTCCCAGTCCAGTTTCCTGATTATCACCTCGACCTGCTGGTCCCGGCTTAAGATATCCTCCACCCGGTCCACCTGGCCCCAGGCAAGTTCGGAGATGGGGATCAGGCCGTCAACGCCGCCGATATCGACAAAGGCACCGAAATCACGGATCGAGGTGACCGTACCGCTGATTCGCGCGCCCTCTTCAAGGGTTGCCTGCAGCATTTCCCTCTGTCGTTCGCGTTCTTCTTCCAGCAGGGCGCGGGCGGAAAGGATGATGTTGCGGCCATGTCCCGTAAATTCGATGATCTTGAATTGATAGGCCTTGTCCAGGTAGTCGGCCGGGTCTTCAACCCGGCGAATGTTCATCTGCGAGTAGGGGCAGAATCCCCGTTGCCCGGCCGCGAGGACCTCGAAGCCGCCCTTGATTTCCGAGACGACCCGGCCTTCGACCGGAATGCCGGAACGGAAGGCCTCTTCAAGCTCCAGCAGGGAAGCATGGCCGGAGCCAACCCTGGTGGTAAAAATCATCTCGCCGCCGCGAACGGCCAGGAGATAAACCTTGACGACGTCGCCGGGCTTAAGCTCGATTTGGCCGTCCTGGTTTCTTACTTCCGCCGCAGCCAGTACCCCCTCGCTCTTACCGCCGATATCGAGGAAGACGTTTTCACCGCTGATATCGGCCACTCTGGCATCAATGCGGTCGCCGGGCTTCAGGTTGCGGTGGGACTCGTTTTTTACCTGGAAAAGATCTGCAAATCGTTCTTCGTTCATGGGTCGGCCTGTCTGGAGATGAATGGTTGGTGGTTGTCCGGCAATCGGGAATGACTGGACGTTGCTGTGCATAAATCTTGTTGCGAAACGGTTGTTTTGGTCCGCTCGTCGTCCTCTAGGGCTCCGGTTGCCTGACTGCCAGGGCGAGACAGCCGTCCCGGTTGCGGAACAACAGGCGTTTTTGTTCAAGCCCCGCAAGGAAGACGGAGAGTTTTTCCTCTGTAATCGAGTTGAAGGTATGGAGCAACTCTTTTATGGCGACCGGTTGGTCACAGGCAAGATATATCTTCCTGGACAGGCCGAGCAGACGATGTTGCAGGGCCGGCCGGCCGGGACGTTCCTGGCGGATGATAATGAAGTCGCCGCCGTCGCGATACGAGAGCGGCGGCCGGCAGGCGTTTTTCCTCTGCTGGTGGAACTCGGCCCAGGCCTGCATTTTTTTTCTGACCGGTTGCCAGAGCCGTTTCTGGTGCCTGCGGTCGCCCCGGCCGTATTTGATCAGCATGACCAGCCGCGACAGCACGGCCGCCGGGTATAACTTGCGGTTATACGGATGCTGGAGGATCGCCTCGACGCCGTAGTCCCGGGGGCGGCCCCAGACCGGACAGCCGTGACCCAGGAAAAAACCGGCGGCCTGCAGCGGCTGGAACGGCAGGACAAAGTCCAGGACCCGCATGGTCTCGTCGACCTGCTCCTGCGTGCTGCCGGGAAATTCAAGGATCAGGTTGCCCTCAAGCTTGATGCCGGCCGCGGTCACGAATTTCATGGCGGCGATATTGTCCAGGGCCCGCGTCCCTTTGTTCAGCCGTTGCAGCAGGGTGTCGGAAAACGCTTCGATGCCGATCTGGACGGTATGCAGGCCGCCTTGCCGGTAGAGCTCATAGGACTGCGGTTTTTTCAGGATCCTGATTTCTCCGAAAAAACGGAGGTCGTGGCCGTCTTTTTGCAGAGCGCTGAAGAAACGGTCGGTCTCCCGGGGCGGCAGGGCGTTGTCCGTGAAGGTGAAATCAAGACAGTGATAACGATCTTGCAGGTATCGCAATTCCCGCAGCATCCGCTCGCTTTTTTTGCAGCGATAGCCGCACCATTGCAGGTTCAGGTTGCAGAAGGCGCATTTGTTCCACCAGCAGCCCCGGGAGAACTCAAGCGGCAGGGTGGGGAAAACCGGCAGGCCGGTCTTTTGCAGTTCCGCAAAGTAATCGTCAAAGTCAGGCAGGGGCAGGCTGTTCAGGTCGGGGACTTCATGGTTGTCCGGATACTCTTTTGCCTTTTTGCGCTTCAGCGGCGCTTCGTCCAGGCGCTGTAGGACATTGGGACCGGGGTGCGGCGTCTCGCCGGCCAGGTAGCGGCAGAGGTTGTGCAGGGGCCGTTCCCCTTCGCCGGTGATGATAAAGTCAATGACCGGAAAAACCTGGAGCAGGGAGGCGCCGATGGCCGGGGCGCAGGTCGAGCCGCCCATCAGGATGGGCAGCCGGGGATAGCGTTTTTTCAGCCGCCCGGCGGCCAGGATGCTGCCGGGGAGCTGGCTGAAACAGATGGAGAAACCGGCCAGGGAGCAGGTGCTGAAATCCTCCTGCTCCAGCCAGTCGTCAAGATGGGAGTCGAGTTGGGCGGCGATGACGTCAAAGTCGGGGAGCGAGCGGACGATTTTTCGCCCCAGCGCCTGCCGGAAGACCGCCCGGGCCTGAGCGCGTCGTGCCGGAAAGAGGAGGCTGCTGTACAATGCCTCGCCGGCCCAGTTATTTTCCGAGATGAGCTGATAGGTCTCCCGGCCGATCCGTTTGGCCGCCTCAAGGTAGGGGTGGCGGGTCTCCACGGTGATATCCCCTCCTTGCCCGCGGAGATAGGCCTGCAGCACGCTCAGCTGGATAGAGGGGCGGTTGAAGATGGCCCAGGGCATGGAGACGAGAACAACGCGCATGCCGTTACCGGGAAATTATCTCCGTGCCCGGCGGAGGGGTGAAAAAGAGGAGGTCGCGGAGTTTGGCCTGGTTGTCGGCCGGCAGGCTGTTGAGCCTGATATTGGTAAAGGTCAGTTCGGTCACCGAACCAAAAGGGTCTTCAATGACCAGGTGGCGAATAATATTTTTTTGATCAAACCACAACTGCACGGCCTTGATCTGATTGTGCGGCCTTTTCGGCACCAGCCTGATGGCCTGCAGCTTGTTCGCGGCAGCATAGACAAAACGGGGGTCCGGGGGCAGGACTGCAAAGTTGTCCAGCAGGTTGCCGGTGCCGGCGAAAAAAGTATAGGTGATGTCAGAATCCATCTTGTCGGCCGGGACCTTGATCATCTGCCGGTCTTTTGCCGTGTAGATGGACAGGGTCTTGCCGTCGCTCATGATAACCTGCCGGTCGGGGGCGGTGTAGTTCCAGCGCATAACGCTGTGAGTTATGGCCCTGGTTCCCCCGGTCGTTTTGTCATGGAGGTTTTGCGGCCTGAAAAAGACGGCGTTGCCCCGGCCCTGTCTTTCCCTGCCGCCGGTCCGGGTCACCTGGCTGAAGTCAAAGCTCAGGCTGACGAGCCTGCTGTACAGATTCTGCAGGGAGGTGGCCTGCCGGACTAATGATGATTCCTGGGCGTCTGCGTTGTTCTGCGGGAGCAATGGCAGCAGGATCATGCCTGTTGTCAGCAGTAGCACACCGAGGGAAAGGGCTGATAACCTTTTTATTCTATTCATGACGGATCTTATACTCTGTTTTGCCGGGAAACGGAACCGTGAACGTGATGCCGGGCGGCGCGGTGAAGATCGGGAAATACGTTTGTCTGGCAATAATGCAATGAATGCCACATATTGCAGGGAGCATTACCTTGAGCTGCCACGGATTTTGAGCCGTTTCTCAGCCGGGTTGCGAATGCCGGGGAATTTTTACTTTTTCAAGCAGGATTTTGCGGCCGAAAATTTTCGCGGCCAACTGCCGGACAGGTTCCGTGCAGTCGGAAACAAAAAAGCGGCTTGCCGCCCGGTTATCCTGTAAGCGTTCCCGTAACTCTGGATTGTGGCGCAGAAATTCCCGTACATGGAGGGCCGCCTCGACAGAGGAATCGATCAGGTTGACCCGGCGGCCGATCCGCGGCCCGATCAGATGTTTCAGGAGCGGATAATGGGTGCAGCCGAGGACCAGGGTATCGATTTGTTCGCGCCGCAGCGGATGCAGGTAGCGGCGCAGGATCATCTTGGTTTCCCGCCGGGACAACCAGCCTTCTTCGACCAGCGGTACCAGCAAGGGGCAGGAGCGGCTGAATATCCTGGCACCGGGCAGCAACGCCTGGAGGCGCTGTTCGTATATGCCGCTCTTGACGGTGGCCCTGGTACCGATGACGCCGATGCGGCCGCTTTTGCTGATGGTTGCGGCCTTCCGCGTTGCCGGGCCGATCACGTCCAGGATCGGTACGTCGTAATGAAGCCGCAGGGCGGCCGAAGCCGTGCTGGCCGCACTGTTGCAGGCAACAACGATAAGCCCGGCCCCCCGGTCAAGCAGAAAGTCGGTGTTGTTTCTGGAATAACCGATAATGGTTTCAGGACTCTTGGAACCATAGGGGGTTCGGGCAATATCGCCGAAATAGATGAGCGGGTAGCCCGGGCAAAACTGTTCGATCGCCCGGGCCACCGTCATGCCGCCGACACCGGAATCAAAGATGCCGATCATGTATCCTGAATCCGTGACGGCTTGAGGTAATTCTCCACGCAATATGTGGAATTTGTTGCATTATTGCCGAATAAACACATTTTCCGGTCTTCACCGCGCCGCCCTGCGGGGCGTCCGATAACGGCGCACCTGCTACGTTGGCAACTCGTTGATATCACACCAGGATAATCAACCTCGTTGCCGCCTTGCATCTGCACCGTTCTCGAACGCTCACGGATTCAGGGTATTTTGCGGTCTGTTGGCAAGATTAAGGGAAGGGGCCGGTTTATTTTTTTTTCTTGGTGCGGGCGGCGATGGCCTTTTTCAGGTTTTCCGGCAGGCCGCGTTTCTTGCCCGACCTGGAACGTTTTTCGGAAAGCGCCTTGGCGCAGAGCGGCTGCCGCATGGAAAAACCGTATTTTTTCCTGTATTCCCGCGGCGTCAGGCCGTGACTGCTCAGGTGTTTCGGGGAAAGCATCTTGAAGCTCTGGCCGCATTCAAGACAGATAACCTTGTTTTTCTGAATGGACCGCTCGGGCGCCATGGTCTGCTCGGTTCCGGATTGTTCCAGGGGCTGACCGGCCGCTTCCGCGTCCTGCAGGCACTTGAGTGTCTGAAAGGTTTCATTGAGGGCGCCTTTGATCTCGTCACTGGACATCTCTTTGGTGCCGATCTGCGACTGGACGATTTCCGCTGTCATTTCAACAAGTGATTTGCTCATGTTTTTCTCCTGTAGTTAGGGGATTGTTATCGGAATAAATATAAAAAATAAAAAATTTTAATGTGGCTCCGGATAAAATTCGGTTTGAATGGATCATTGACCGTGTTTGTCTCTATATCCTTTTTTTATCGTGGATAACATCGGCAGGATCGTTACGTCACTCCCGCGTCGGCGGCAGTTCGATATTTTTCAACTGATTTTTGTAAGGGCCACATTTTTTATGGTAATGGTTGGACATGTTAAATGAGTAGGAAAAAGATTGCAAACATTTTGTTCATATAATTTGTTTTTTGTTGCTTCCTGTAGCCGAATTCTTTTTAAAGATTGGTTTGGCTGGAGAATATTTTTTCTTTTGCTATTATGCAGTGACTTATTCCTTATTGTTCTGTTTGCTGTTATGTCCTATCGCTTTTTGCCCTGCTGCGATGAATCTGCTTCCTGCTTTTTAGGCAAACTTCATGTTAAAGGGGAAACGTTTACAAAACGATGGTTGACATGGGCGAGGAGCGGGATTAAAATACAGAATTAAGGATTTTAACGAACTGGATGTTCGTTTAATTGCTCAACTTTTTATTATTTTTTTGACGAGAGGTGTTCTCGTGCCGATTTATGAATATGAATGCGCGGCTTGCGACAAGGTGTTTGAGGTACAGCAGCATATGACCGATCATCCGCTGGAGTCCTGCCCTGACTGCGGCGGCTCCGTGCGGAAGCTGGTCTCGATGAGTTCCTTTCAGCTCAAGGGAAGGGGCTGGTATGCTGATGGGTATTGCGGTCAGTCCAACGGCAAGGGGACGGCTGGCGGTCAGCCCGGCGCCAAGGGTAAAAACGGCAAGTCGGTGGCCAAAAAAGAGGACGGGGCGTCGTCCCCTCCGTGCAAAACCGGTGGCGACAACTGCAAGGGCTGCCCGGCCGCAGCCTGAAATATTTTTTTGTCTTCAGTCTTTAACCTGGATCAATGAGCGTCCGAGAATGGTGCAGATGCAAGGCGACAACGAGGTTGATTGTCCTGGTGTGATATCAACGAGTTGACAACGTAGCAGGTGCGCCGTTATCGGGCGCTCCGCTGGCCGAGACTCTGGATTTACCCCGCTACGGCTTGGTAATAAGGGCCATGGCATCTCCGTAGCTGAAAAAACGGTAGCCGAGAGCGATGGCTTCCTGGTAACAGTGCATGATTCGCTGCCGTCCGGCCAGGGCCGAGACCAGAAAGAGCAGTGATGACCGGGGCAGGTGGAAGTTGGTGATCAGGTTGTCTACGACCCGGAATTGAAACCCGGGATAGATATACAAACCGCATAATCCCCGCCATGCCCTGACCTGGCCGGATTCTGCCGCCGCAAATTCAAGGGTCCGTACGGTCGTTGTCCCTACGGCCCATATCCGGCGGCCTGATTTTTTAGCCCGGTTGACCATCTGCGCCGTCTCTGCCGGCACTTCAATGTATTCTTCATGAATCCGGTGTTCCCTGATATCTTCCGTGCGTACCGGTGCAAAGGTGCCGTAACCAACATGCAGGGTGACGGCGGCGATATTGATTCCCCGTTGCCGGATGTCTTGCAGCAGGGCGTCGGAAAAGTGGAGGCCGGCGGTAGGGGCGGCCACTGACCCGGTCTGCACCGCATACTTGGTTTGATACCTGCGGGCGTCTTCATCGGTGTCGCCTTGGGGCCGCCTGATATAGGGCGGCAGCGGTATCCGGCCGTATCGGCCCAGCAGGTCGGCCGGCGTTTTCCCAGCCGTTGCCGGACAGTGCAAGAGGATTTCGGCCTTGCCGCCGTCCAAGAGTTCCAGGACCGTGGCCCGCAGGTCTTCCCCGAAAAAGATAGAGCTGCCCGGTTTGGGCCGTTTGGAACTCTTGATCAGGGCGAGGGCCGACGCGCTTTGCCATCCTGGCGCGTCCGGGTCCGGCTGTGTCGGCGCCGGATAGTGCAGAAGCAGCACCTCCGCCTTGCCGCCGGTCGCCTTCCGGCCCGGCAGGCGGGCCGGAAAGACCCTGGTGTCGTTGACCACCAGCAGATCGCCCGGTCGCAGGTAGTCCGTGATGTCGGAGAAGCGTTTGTGGGTAACGGTCTCGGCCCGGCAGTCGAGTACGGCCAGCCGTGATTGATCGCGGCTGGCGGCCGGATGCTGGGCAATACTTTCCGGCGGCAGTTCGTAATCGTAGGCGGCAAGGTTAAAAGAGTTCGGCATGGTTTGCTTGGTCATTGCAGAGTGGAGGTTGTCTTTTATCACGTTTTGTAATGTTCCTGAATCCGTGAGCGTTCGAGAATGGTGCAGATGCAAGGCGGCAACGATGTTGGTTATCCTATTGTGATATCAACGAGTTGCCAACGCGGCAGATGCGCCGTTATCGGGCGCCCCGCAGGGCGGCGCGGTGCAGACCGGCAAATACGTTTATTCGGAGATAATGCAATAAATTCCAGATATTGCCTGGAATATCACCTCAAGCCGTCACGGATCCAGGATGTTGAAATGCCGGTGATCTGCCGGCAGCTATGACTTCCCCGGCTGCGCCTGCAACAATGCATTTATTTGGAGATAATGCAATAAATTCCAGATATTGCATGAAATATCACCTCAAGCCATCACGGATTCAGGTATGTACTTGGTGACCTCGGCAACAGAAGATGAAATGCAGCCCTTCAGAGCTGCCTGTCCCGGCGGCGAGGGGGTGCGGCAGCTGGTCACCGGCCTGGGGCAGCTGGAAACCGCTGTTCGTCTGTATTCCTGGTTGAGCCGTCATGCCGGGCCGCTCAGCGGCGTTATCAATTTCGGCGTGGCCGGAGCGTACACCGGTTTCCCTGGTCTGACAAGTCCCGGGCTGCTCGATATCTGCCTGGCTGAACGCGAAGTCCTGGGCGACCTTGGTCTTTGTTTCGCGGACCGGATCGAACGATTTGCGGATAAAAAACTGCGGGTTTGCGATACGTTTCAGCTGGACCGCGAGCTGCTCGCCAGGGCCGGCCTGGCCTTGCAGGCGGAGAATATTGTTTTTCATTGCGGTACCTTTGTTACGGTCAACTGTGCAAGCGGTACCGCCCGACGTGGCGCCATGCTTGCCGCCGAGCACCGGGGCCTGTGTGAAAATATGGAGGGGGCCGCCGTGGCCCGCGTCTGCGAAGAGTTTCATCTGCCCTGTCTTGAGCTGCGCTGTATCAGCAACATGGTGGAAGACCGTGACCCCGGCCGCTGGCAGCTGGAAAAGGCGTGCGTCCGGGCCGCCGCAGTGACGGCCGTCCTGGTCCGGCGTCTGTCGGCCCGCCCCAAGAGAACCGCAACGGAGTAGTCCATGGTTGCAGAACTGACAATCGGCTATTCGCCCTGCCCCAACGATACCTTTATTTTTTATGCCTTGATGCACGGCAAGGTCGGCCTTGAGCATATCGCCTTTGCCGACGAGATTCTGGATGATGTGGAGACCCTCAACCGGTGGGCCCTGGCAGGCAGGCTGGATGTAAGCAAGCTCTCTTTTCACGCCTTGGGGCACGTGTTGGACCGCTATGTCATGCTGACGGCGGGCGCGGCGCTGGGACGCGGCTGCGGGCCGCTCCTGGTGACGACGGGCCGGGGGCGGGCCATGAAGATGGAGGACTGGAGTATCGCTGTCCCGGGCCGCTATACGACGGCCGCCATGCTGCTCCGGCTGTATGCGCCCCGGTGCGGGAACCTCCGGCTGATGCGCTTTGACGAAATCATGGAGGCGGTGCGCCGGGGCCGGGTGGATGCCGGGGTCATCATTCACGAGAGTCGCTTTACCTATCAGGAGCACGGCCTTGAATGCGTGCAGGACCTGGGCGCCTGGTGGGAGGAGATAACCGGCCTGCCGATTCCGCTCGGTTGTATTGCCGCCCGGAGAACGCTTGGCAAGACGGTGCTCGGGGAAATCGACCGGGCGGTCCGGGCCAGCCTCCGGTGGGCCAGGGCCCATCCCGGGCAGTGCCTGGACTATATCCGGCGGCACGCCCGGGAGCTGGATGAGCCGATCCTCAGGAGTCATATCGACCTGTATGTCAATGATTTTTCCCTGGACGTCGGCGAGGAGGGAAAGGCGGCCGTGGATGAATTTTTCCGGCGCGGCCGCGCTGCCGGTTTTTTGCCCGGGAGCGATACCAGGGCCTGGATGGACACGGATTAACCGGGACGGTGGTCAGAGAGCAGACTGCTTTGCCGGCCGGAATCTCATGATTACCCCTGATTAATTAAACTCACACCTGAATCCGTGAGCGTTCGAGAATGGTGCGGATGCAAGGCGGCAACGATGTTGATTATCCTGGTGTGATATCAACTTTGTTGTCAACGCAGCAGATGCGCCGTTATATCGGGCGCCCCGCAGGGCGGCGCGGTGCAGACCGGCAAATATGTTTATTCGGAGATAATGCAATAAATTCCAGATATTGCATGGAAGATCACCTCAAGCCGTCACGGATCCAGGTCAAAGTGTATGAAGACAGACGCTGAAGGACTCGAGGCAAACGCCTTGCTGGAACAACTGCCGGTCCTCGGTATATGCGGTTCCAGCGGTGCCGGCAAGACGACCTTGATCGAGGCCGTGGTCCCGCTGCTGTCGGCCCGGGGAATCCGCGTCGCCGTGGTCAAGCATGACGCCCGTCATGTCCTGGTTGACCGGCCGGGAAAAGACAGTGACCGGTTTTACCGGGCCGGAGCTGATGTCTGGCTGTTCGGAGATGGGATGTTCGGGCGCCGGCACAGGAACCCCGGCTTCAAGATGTTCCTCGCCGGCCTGTGTCGAGGTTATGACCTGGTCCTGGTCGAGGGGCATGCCGGAACCCCGGTTGCAAAGCTCTGGCTGCTCGGCCAAGGCCATTCGGAGCCGCCGCCGGGGCCGATCTTGCATGTCCTGCCTTGGCGTCAGGCTGAAACAAAGGCCGTTCTGGTCTGGATCACGGCCTGGCTGGAGCGGCAGTGGCGTGCGGCACCGGTGTGGGGCTGTGTGCTGATCGGCGGCCTAAGCAGGCGCATGGGGCGGCCCAAGCATCTGCTCCGGCATGACGGCCGGACCTGGCTCGAAGGGGCGGTGGCGAAATTACAGGAAAAGGTTGACCGGGTCGTGATCTCGGGCCGGGGGGAGGTCCCCGCCTCCCTGGCGGATCTTCCCTGCCTTCCCGATGCCCCGGGGCTGGCCGGTCCCCTGGCCGGTGTTTTATCCGTCCTGCGTTGGCAGCCCTATGTGAGCTGGCTGGTTACGGCCTGCGATCAGCCGTGCCTGCAGCCCGAGGCCCTGGACTGGTTGCTCGCCGCCCGGCGCCCCGGCGTCCGGGCCATCCTGCCCGACCTTCGTGGTGACGGCCGGCCGGAACCCCTGCTGGCCTATTACGATTTTCGCTGCCGGGACGACCTGGAGGAGATCGCCGCCTCCGGCCGCCTCCGGCTCGGGAGCCTGGCTGGGCGGCCGGCCGTCCTCTCGCCCCGGCCGCCGGTGCATTTGCATCAATCATGGCGCAACATAAACCTGCCGGCAGAGATTCCGCCGTCCGGCTCTTTATGTTGACAGACCGGTTCCATGGTGTAAATTATTATTCTATTGAGAATCATTTCCGGTCTGCTCCGGTTGTGATGTGGCATTGTGATGAAAACGAAAAATAGAATATTAACTTTCAGGAATCCCGCATGAAGTATTTGAGAAATAAGAGTATGAAAAAAACAGGTTTAATTTTTTTTGGACTCGTGGCCCTGGTTATGAGCGTGACCATGGCCGGCGCCAGCACCAGGATGCCGGAGTTCTCCCTGTCTTCCGCCGTTGGCGGCCAGACGGTCAGCAGTGCTGTTTTTAAGGGCAAGGTCTTGCTGGTGACCTTTTTTGCCACGTGGTGTCCGCCCTGTCGTCATGAAATCCCGAACCTTATTCAGCTGAATAAAAAATTCGGCCCGCAGGGATTTTCCGTCATCGGTCTTTCCGTCGATCAAGGCGGCCCTGGGATCGTTGCCAAGCTGGTTAAAAAGGAGAACATCAATTATCCCGTACTGATGTCGAACCGGTCAACGACCAGGGATTTCGGCGGCATTGTCGGTATCCCCACTTCTTTCCTGGTCAATCGGGCAGGTAATGTGGTGAAGCGGTATCCCGGTTATACCTCCCGGGCCCTTCTGGAAAAGGATATCCAGTCGGTTTTGCAGTAACCTGAATCCGTCTTTGTCGACTTTTTATTGACAATGCCTGGTTAAACTTTTATATTTTTGCCTGGTTGCAGAAAAGTTGGATGGGATTGATTTTCAATTTAATCTGAAAAGGAGAGAGTTATGAAAAAATTGGTAACGGCATTAATGGTTGCAGCTTTCACCGTGAGTGTGGCCGGGTTTGCAATGGCAAGTGAGGTAAGGTGTACCGTAAATAGCGTCAGTGGCCACACCGTCACCATGACCTGTAAAAAGGCCGACAGGCTGAAAGCCGGTGACAAGGTCAAAGTTAAAACTGCCGTGAAGCAGGCTCTGGAAGGTTGCTGATCGACAGGACATTTTTTTTTATTGCAAAGAGCCGGTTGGTGACTCCCGTCACCAACCGGCTCTTTTTTTGTTTTTTTTGCAGTCATCCGCATGGATTTATACCTGGATCCGTGAGCATTCGAGAACGGTGCAGATGCAAGGCGGCAACGAGGTTGATTATCCTGGTGTGATATCAATGAGTTGCCAACGCGGCTGATGCGACGTTATCGGGCGCCCCGCAGGGCGGCATGGTGAAGACCGGCAAATACGTTTATTCGGAGATAATGCAATAAATTCCAAATATTGCATGGAATATCACCTCAAGCCGTCACGGATC
>VAPG01012208.1_pt1 | contig 16203 bp, 13 predicted proteins | sample 3393851 | NCBI WGS metagenome assembly VAPG01 (sample SAMN08290438, study PRJNA428436) | hydrothermal vent metagenome | isolation source: Deep-sea hydrothermal vent chimney | place: Atlantic Ocean: South-mid Altantic Ridge | depth 2194 m m
ATTTCTTCCGAGTTGGTTACTCCCAGAAGATTACGCAATACCGTATCGCCGGAACCCGGTTCAAATTGGGCTTCTTCCAGCCCTGAAACATTATATCTGCCTTTGCCTTCCATTGTTTTTCGGTTTTTTTTATCGTAATAGCCCATCAACAGGTGAGTTTGTTTGGCGCCTGTGGATAATTTGAATTGTCGTCTGCGGTCGTTGTCCTGGCCAGCACGGGAAGGAGCGGAACTACTCGGGCAGAGCTGGATGTAATCAACTATGACAAGAGTTGCAGGGTCATTTTAAACCTTTTTGCCCGGCGGTGCATGAGGCACCAGCCACATTGTTCCCTGTTCAGTGCCGAACCTAATCCACCCGCAACAGGGTCAACCGTTCCGGGGCCAGGAAGAAATCGAGCAGGACCTCGCCATTGAGACAGCCGAGAGCGGACGCCCGGGATGACAGCAATTTGCCGTATACCCTCATTAATTTTCTGCCGTAGGCCTGCAGGCTGTACTTCTCCTGGAGGATCCGGCGGTTCGGCTCGATATTTTCCGTACAGCGGGCCGGATCGGGCAGGGAGCATGGAACCAGCGACCGGGCCTCGGCCGGACTTTCGACAACCCGGCGCAGCACGATTTCCTGCAGCTCTTCATCGAGCCGGCCGAAATCCACCCGGCCGGCAGTGATCCAGGCGGCAAGGACCCGGTCAGGGTCGTCCCGGCCCGGCTTCCGGCCATAGGCGGCGAGACTCCGGCACAGCCCGGCCCGCGCCTTGGCGGCGATTCTCTCCCGGCCAAGCCATTGCACCGGAATATTCAATCGTTCATAGAGATGCGGCAGACAAAGGCCCTCTTCCCGGAACTCCTTCGTGATCTCAGGCAGGTCCCGGCCGCAGACCGGCCGCCCGGCCAGCCAGGGTTCCAGAAAGGCCATGCCGAATCCTTCGGCCATACTCGTCGTCAGCAAAACCTGCGCCTCCCTGAGCAGCCCCTCAAAGCAGCAGCCCGGCCGGTCGGCCAGTTCAAACTCAACCGGCAGTTTCAACTGCGCGGCAAGACGCTGCCAGGCCTCGTAGCGGGGCCGTTCCCTGGGATTCAAGGGCCCCGAGGTTGTGGCAAAGAGTTTCCCCCCGGACGAAACGGCCGACCAGAGGAGAAACTCGCCGATATTTTTTCTCCGAATGGCCCGGGTCGGATAGAGCCAGATATTGCCGTGACCATGCCCATGGTCACCATGCGCCGGCGCCGAAACCTCGGCCAGCTTGGCAAGATTCGGCAGCCGGTGCAGACAGGCGGGCTCGGCCCCGGCCCGGCGCAGGATTCCAAAGTCCCGGCCGGTGAGAACCGCATAGTGAATATGCTCCCCGCCCGGATAGAGCAGGCGGGACATTGTTTCCGGCTTGCCGCGGGCCAGTTTATCGAGCATCCGGCGATAGTTATCCGGCCTGCCGTCCTCGGCAAAATCATGGATATGGAGGAGCAGGCGATGGCCTTTTTCCGCCAGCAGGCAAAGCGCTCCCGGCAGGGCCAGGTTTTTGCCCAGGCTGTGATTATGCACATGCCAGATATCAGGCAGCCCGCCAAGCGCTTCCCGGGCCGCCTGTTCCAGTTGCGCGGCCAGTTCAACCGACGAAATCCGCGGCCGGACTTCTTCATAGCGAAGGCCGGGAATGACCCGGTACTCACTCGGCCAGTTTCCGCAGGGCGGTTCACCGGTCAGGACAACCGTTTCGGCATCATGTCCCCTGAGGGCCTCCAGTCCATGCTGAATAACCCGAGTGACCCCGCCGGGTTGCAGATGATAATGGATGAAGGCCAGCCGCATGAAATAATAAAAAAATCAGCACGTCAGGCTGATTTTCTTCCTATAGGCCTCGATTTCGATCATGGGAGGCCGTTCTTCTGCGGGAATTTCATGGCTGACCGGGTGACAGTGTTTGCCGCGGCCCGCGAACTGGCGGAGATTGGCCGGCAGATCAGGCAGGCCGCTGATTATTCCCCTGGCCTTGAGCCGTCCAAGAAAAGTTCGCAGGATGCCGAAAGACATCTTGCCCAGCTCCCGTATATCCTGATGGCGGTGCAGCCGTTCAACAAGATCGGTCTGGGCAAAGGCCTCCAGTCCATACGCTGAATAGACATCAATGAGATGCGAGGTCTCGACACCGTAGCCGACAGGGAAGGAAAGCCGCTCAAGGACTTCCCGCCGGACCGCAAACTCCCCTGACAACGGCTGAATCATGGCGGTCAGTTCCGGAAAAAAAAGTGAGAAAAGAGGCCGGACAAGGAGTTCGGTCACCCGCCCCCCGCCCGAGGGCCGGCTGCCGTCGGCCGGGTCTGCCGACCGGTCATAGAAGGCCTTGACGTACTTGATTTCAGGCCTGAAGATAAGGGGGGCCGCCAGGCCGTAGGCAAAACGGCGGCGGATATTCCTGATGTCCGCATCAACATAGACAATGATATCGCCCCGCAACTGGTAAACGGCCTTCCACAGGTTTTCACCCTTGCCTTGCCGGTGTCCCATTTCCGGGAGGATGTCCGCGGCCAGATAGACATCGGCCCCGGCGGCGGCGGCCGTTGCCAGGGTCCGGTCGGTCGAGCCGGAATCTATCACGGCGATTTCGTCGAGCAGGGGGTAGCGATCCTGAAGTTCGGATTTGAACAGTGCCACCTCCCTGCCGATCGTCTTTTCTTCATTCAGCGCCGGGATACAGAGAGAGATGGTCAAGCCCTGTCTGTGCTTTTCCCTGATCAGTTCGGGCAGATTACTGAACTGGCTGTAGTGAAAGGTATTCGACTGCAGCCAGCCATTCACGTCGGCGCGACATTTTCCGTCGATGGCCGACCGGCAGTCGATCTCTGCTGTTGCTCCATTCATAGCCGGTCTGATTGCCACAGACTTCCCCTGACCATTCCCGTTCTCTCCATTGACGATACTGATAAAACTGCCGAGTTGGCCTGCGCCGCCGACCCAAAAATGATGGCAAATCAACAACAGCCCTGAATAACAAACAAATATCATGTTATTTCCATAATATATGTATCAATGCCTTCCTGTCAACCCGGAACGGCTTCAGGAAGAAGCCTTGCTTCCGGGTCCAGGATATCAACAACGGATCAGCAGGGAGTTTTATCTATATAACGCGGGCGCAGGCGTGGAGCAAATACGGCGGGGGCGGTAATAGTGCAAGGTCAGGGATGTCGGGCAAGAAGACCGTAGAAATCACATGCGGCCATGTCGGATAATGGAGATCAGGAGCCAGAAGCCCATTATCCCGGCGAAGAGAAAACCGAACAGGCCGATAATCGGAATCCCGTTCCATTTCGGCGGAATACCGGACAGAACAATAAGGGAAGAACCGATAATGAGCGAGGCCAGGACAATGGCAAAGGCGATACGATTTGAGACTTGGTCCAGGGCGGACCGAAGCAGGTCAAGGCCGCTGTGCTCAATTTCGATCTTCAGGCGGCCGCCCCGCAGTTGACTCATAATCAAGCGCAGCTCTTCAGGAAAACCCCGAATCAACTTCAGATATTCAGAGCTGGTGATGCCGGTCTCTTCCGCCAGCCGCCTCGGCCGCATCCTGTTTGACTTGACCTTGCTCATGAACGGTTCGGCGAGGCTGATCAGTTCAAGGTCGGGGTCCAGCATCAGCCCGACCCCTTCAACCGTGGCCAGCGCCTTCATCATCAGGTACAGATCGGGTTTAAAATAGAGTTTATGGTGGGCGACCAGGTGCATGAGGTCCTGAAGTATTTTTCCGGCCTCCAGTTGTTTCAGCGGCATATAGACATACCGGTCCAACAGTTCTGCGAGATCGCGGGCCAGGGCGTCACGATCCACTTCATCATACTGAATGGTCAGTTTAAGCACGCTCTCCGTCACCCGCCGTTCATGGCGGGCCACAATATAAAACACCAGGTCGGTAAAATCCTCGCAGTCCTTGCGGCTGAGACGGCCCATCATCCCGAAATCCAGGAAACAGACCACATTGTCGGGCAGGATGGTGATATTCCCGGGATGGGGATCGGCATGAAAAAAACCATGGACAAAAATCTGTTCCATGATCAGGTTGGCGCCTCGTTCGGCAAGCAGGCGCATATCAGCGCCCTGCTGTCGCAGGGTCTCAACATGCGAAATCTTGACGCCCTTGACATATTCCATAACCAGGATTCGTTCAGTACACAGGTCGCTGTAAATCGCCGGAACATAAATGGCCGGGTTTCCCTTGAACTGCCTGGCAAAACGCAGGGCGTTGAAAGACTCGACAGTATAATCAATCTCCCGGGCCAGGCTGCGGGCGAATTCCTCGACAATGACCGTTGGCCGATGTCCCTGAACCTCTTCCAGGTACTGCTCCATCAGCGAGGCAATGTGCGCGAGAATCTCCAGGTCGACGGCAATGACCTCTTCAATATCCGGCCGCTGCACCTTGACCACGACCTCGCTCCCGTCAAGCAGGGTGGCCCGGTGCACCTGGCCGATAGAGGCCGCGGCCAGGGGCTGTTTTTCAAAACTTTGAAACAGATCACCGGTTTTTTTGCCGGTCTCGGCGAAAAAAATATCATCCACCGCCTCTGCCGGGAAAGGCGCGACATCGTCCTGCAGCTTGGCCAGTTCGCTCAGATAGGCGGGAGGAACAAAATCAGGACGGGTTGAAAGCAGCTGGCCCAGCTTAATGAAAGTCGGTCCCAGTTCCTCCATAGCCATCCGCAGCCGTTCTGGGCGGGATTTTTTTTCGATCTGGTCGCGCGGCTTCCTGTTGATCATCTGCAGACCGGTTTCAAGGTACTGATCAATATGCAGCCCCTTGACCAGATCGGCAAAGCCGTACTTGAACAGGACACGCAAAATCCGGCGGTACCGGTTAAGATGCCGGTATGTGCGGCCGATGGCGCCAAGTTTCCTGATACTGAACATGCTTCCCCCGGCAGAACGTCAGTTCATTCCGCGGATTGCCCTTTTCCAACAACCTTCGCCAGCTCTTCGACCCGGACGCTCAAGGCGGCGATATCATCGTGGGTAGCAACCTTCATCTTTTTGAGCTGCTCCGCAACCACCTGCTGGATTCGTTCTTCGAGCTGCTCTTTAATGGATGCGGATTTTTTGACCAGTTCATCGACAAACTGTTTTCCCTCCTCCTGGGTCATTTTGCCTTTGCCAATCAGTTCGCCTTTTAACGCTTCAATTTTATCCTTGGTCAAAAAAACGGCCCCGGCGCTGAGGTATAAAACATTCTTGAGCAATTCATTCATAACAATCCTCCATGGTTGAATATGATATTTATTGACCGGCCATCGCCGCTGCTTTAAAGCGTCACGCTGCCATCATTCCCGAATGGTTAAAATTTAAGTCTTTTGCATCTATTTGACGGACTCGTAAAAACCCTGAATCTTCATCACACCGTCATTCCCGCGCAGGCGGGAATCCATTAATATCAACGAATTATGGATCCCCGCCTACGCGAGGATGACGAATAAAATGACTTTTTACGAGACCATCATCTATTTGAATAGTTAAAAAAAATTACTCCTTGCCGATATCACGGTGAAGAACATCCACGGTAAACGGTTGACCATCTAAAAATCGCCGCAAAGACTCTGTCACGGCTACGGAGCGGTGCCTGCCGCCGGTACAGCCCACGGCCAGGCGGATCTCTTCCCGGCCTGCTTCTTTATGAACGGCAAGGAAAAATTCAAGAAAAGCTTCCACCAACATTAAAAACTCTTGACCGGTGGCATTATGCAAAACGTATTGAGCAACAGGTTGATGCAGTCCGGTAAAAGGTTTCAATTCCGGGACCCAATACGGATTGGGCAGGAAGCGCACATCCAAAACCGTGTCCGCCTCGGGCGGACCATATTTGAAACCAAATGAAAAAAGTATGATATGCACCGGATCTACTTGGGATTCCTCTCTAGATAAAAAATATTCGTAACTATTCAGGGTATAAGCGAAAAACTACCCTCACCTTGGTATGCAACTGTTCAGATGCAAAAAATCCATCCGGACGGCGTCGAACCTGTGGCCGGAAACACGACCTGTCATTTCCTCATATTATAGTGCAGCTGCCATGCAAATACCAGGATTGAATATCAAAAGAACGAATTGCCGCCGAGCGTTTGTTCGCCGCGGTCCAATAAAATGTCATCGTAATCCACAAAAAAAACGACTTGAGATGAGAGAAGAAACACTATAAGTAGTATATATACATAAGTTACAATAAAAGGTTAAGTCAATTGCCGGCCTGGCGGCCGCAAACGTTTTCCATCTTTAAAACCAGCCTTAAAAGGCGGATGTTCGTGTTGCCCCGCATCAACATCTCACATCACCTCAGGTTGTAATTTGTCAAAACATATTTCACTACACCTTGTTATTTAACCAAAGGAGAAAACTTATGAAACAGCTCGTTGTGTACTCATCACGGAGTGGTAATACAAAAAAACTGGCGGAATTCATTTTCTCCCGGCTGGCCGGAGAAAAAGAGATCACATCGGTCGCAGAAGCTCCGGATCCGTCCGGGTATGATGAGGTGGCAGTCGGATTCTGGGTCAAGGCTGGTCAGCCTGACCCCGACAGTCAGGCGTACCTGAAAAAGTGTACGGCCGTCGGCAGGCTCTTTCTCTTTGCGACCCACGGCTCGGCCGCCAACTCCAATTATGCCGCAATCGGCATAAACCGAGCGCGCGAGCTGGCAGCAGGAGCTCAAATTGTCGGCTGTTTCGACTGCCCCGGAGAAGTATCGGCAAAGACCCTGGAAAATGCCGCCAACAAGGACCCGCAGCCGGCCTGGCTTAAAGACGCGCCAGCCGCCAATGGGCACCCGAACAACGATGATTTCTATAAACTGGCCGAAGCGCTGGAAGAAGCCGGCCTGGTTGAAAAACGGCTGCCGCCGGAAAAAGGTATGTTTGTCTGAACTGAACCGATTAAATCAGCAACTCTGATGCGGAAAGCCGCTCTCCGGTTCAAATACAAAGGGCGGTTTCCGTACCTTCCTGCGAATCCAATTTAAACTTCGGATGATCCCGGGCCGGTGGATCAGGGACTCCAGCAGCCGGTGTTTCCCTGGGAAATCCATCAAGGTAATGCCCAGCAGAATAGTCAGAATCCCCTGCCCCGGCAGAACGAGCATCGCCACACCGGCCAGCAGAAAAAGGATCCCGATTCCGTTCCTGAGCACAAATAGAATCCGGCTTATGAGCGGATGACGCCGGTGACGTTCTTCGACCCGGCACCTGTGCCTGATGAAATAATCCGCCGGCAACCTGGCAATAAGCCAGGGCACAACGACCAGGCTCCCGGCAAAGGTCAGGATCGACAGGATGCCGAGTCCCTCCAGAACATAAGTGTAAACTTCGATGTCGATCACAAGGTATATCCATTCTCATCTTTTTCAGGCAAACCGGCCATCGCCCCCTACGCTCCGCGTGGCCCTGGGCGGAGCAGTTATTGAGTGCCGTACATTGCGACGGAGAAAATCAATCCGTTGAACGGGATCCGGGGGCGATGATAATATCGGCCAGGGTCCGCTTGGGCACATGATGCACCTGTTGCTGATCACGCCAGTAACAGATGTTACCGTCCGGCCCTACTTCTTCCAGGACGACCTCTTCCGCGGCCCGGCCAAGGGCGAGAACCAGGAGCAGCTTGTACCTGCCGTCAATCTGCAGCAACCCGCTGATATCCGGTGCGAATGAACCGATACGGCAGCCGTGGATATGCCGCTCGGCCGCCCCGAGAAGCAGGTTCTGGGTGGCGATCCCCAGGTCGATCAGGGCCTCGCCTTCAGGGCCCTTGCAGCAGCGGCGGTCCAGCAGACAGATGACGTAGGCCGGGGGGCGCTCCCCCTCGCCCGGTCCCGGCCAGTCCGTCAGGTAACCGGCCCAGCCGAGATGGGGAAAAATACGGGCACACTGCTGCCGGTCAGTCACCATCATGTACCTGAGCGACTGGCCGTTGCGGGCCGAACCACCCAGCCGGGCCAGGTCGATCAATTCGCGCAAAATGGTTTCATCAAGACGTTCATCTTCTTTAAAACGACGAATTGTCCGTGTATGGACGATTAATTCACGTATCATGCAGCACCCTTTTTTACTTTTTCCGGTTGAAATCAGGCTGCAGGGCGATGCTGACCTTGGCTCCGTCCCGGTTCACCTTTTCCGCAGCCGATACTTTTTGTTTTGCCAGGGCCGGGTTGCGGAGCAGGTACTCTCGAACGGCGGCAAGCCGCTGCCGGGCGAGCTTTTGCAGCATTGCCGAACTCACCCTAACCTGCACCGGCGGCAAGGGCCGGAGATCTCCATCCAGCTCGCCGGGGCCGATTTTCTCGCTCACCACCTGGTTCGATCCGGCAGGGATGGCGCTCAGACGCGCCTTTTCCCTGGCCGCTATTTTCCGCCGCTGTTCGGCCCGCCGCCGGTTTTCCGCACTGCGCTGCCGGTCCGCCGTGGCCTGCAGAACACCCTGCAGGACGGCCCGGTCCCGGACCGGGTCATAGCTGCCGGTCAGGACCAGGCGCAGATGTGGTCTTTTCTGCAACAACATGTCATAACCGGCCAGGGTTTCCGGTTTGGACAACTCAGCCTTGCCGGGAGCAAAGAGGACCTGCACAGGGAGATCAAGTTGCGGCAGCGCCTTCTTCAAGATCAGCTCAGGCGCCAGGGTCGCCTTCACCCGCTCATATTGCAAACGTTCGAACACCGACTCCATGAGTAAAGGCGGCTTCGAGTCCGGGGCACGTTCTCCGGTCGCTTGCAGTTCAATGGTATCATTTTCATCAGTGAGCAAAGAGAGGACACCTGAGAATTCGGAACCAGGGTCCGGGCGCAGACCGCGAATTTGCACCCGGTCGGTCACGGTTGCGGCGGTTGCCGTCCGGGTAAAAACCTGCTGCCATTGCCCGGTGGCGGACCGGACATCCGCGTGGATCCTGCGGCTGAATTCCGCCTGCATGGGAGACAGGGGCAGACCGCTGACCGCAAGCGTATATTTGTCAACCTGATGAAATCCCGTCGTTCCATTGATGACAAAATCACCCTTGGAGCCGATTTTGCCGTGGAAATTAAAAGCCATGGGACCGGCCGGCCGGACAGACAAGATCGTCCCTTCGATTGCGTTTAATGCCGGCCGGTAGCCGGGCAGGACCACCGGCCGCGACAAGACAACGCGTCCGTTGCTGAGATGAATCCTGTTGATCGAAAAGATCTGCCCCGCACCACCGTGATCCGGTTGCCGCCAACGGCGGAAAAAACGGCCGGCGCTGTTGTTCGCCTGCTCCCCGCCAGCCGCAACCAGCGGCTGTTCGATCGTAATCTCATCCACGGCCAGGTGAAAGGGCCTGAGAGACAGCGACACCCCGGAGGCCATGGCCTGATGCCAACTGACCAGCGGTTTCTTTGCCGGCCCGGCCGCGACATCGTCCAGCCACACCAGGCCGGCAAAATTACGCGCCGGCAGAGTGACGATGCCCCGGGCATGAACCACCCCCTGCCGGATCCTGGGAACAAACCACGAGGACATGAGGGGGGCAAAAGTTCGCAGCGCCAAGTTACTGATTGCCACCTGCAATTTCCCTTTCCGGCTGACCAGGCTGTAGGTGCCGTTGACCCTGAGCCGTCCTTTTTTGCCGATCCTGGCCGTTGCCGCGATATTGTCCTTTTTATGATTCTTCAGTTGCAGGCCGTCGGCCTGCAGGGAAAAGTCGGCAAGGGTAAGCGGCAGACCCCGGCGACCGGGATAGACCGGCCTGGGGACAACCACATGCAGGACGGAACGTTGCACCTCAAGACTCTGAATGGCTATCCGCCAGGAGCCACGGGCCACGGCCCGGCTGACCGGCCGGCCGGAAAAAATCTCATCCTTACGCAGACGCAACTGTTGACAGGAAAGACGGCGGCCGGCGAAATCCGCCTGTAAACCGCGGCAGGACAACTCCTGCCCGGAAAGTATTTTCCGGCCCTGTTCGGCCATCGAGAAATCCCTGACCAGCAGACTACCGTCATGCAGGCGAAGACCCTGATCACTCACGGCCGGCCCCTTGCCGCCGGGCCGGAACCTGAAGGTAAAGGCGCTGTCAAGATCAGCCCGCCCCCTGGACAGCCCGACGCCGGCGGTTGGCAGCAAAGAGCGATAGACGGCCAGGTCGATATTGCGTAAGGTTACGCGGCCATCAACACTGAGACCGGTGCCGACCCGGCCCTGCACAACAGCCTTCATTGTTTTTCCCCGGGCAATGCTCCGGCCACTCAGGATATAGGAGGCAGGTGGCCGGTGGTCTTTCTGTTTTCCATCGTAACCGGGAGAGACAAGGCCGGTGAGCGCCAGATGCACATCATCCCAGAGAATATCGTGCCCGGACCTGGTGCCGAGACGCAGGTTGACCCGGCCCTTATCAACCTGGAGCCGGTCGACCCTCAGGCCGAAGGCTGATTCCTGAAACAGACCGGCAAAACTTGCAAAATCCCCTTGTAAATCCCCCTCCTTCCCCGCACCCCTCTTTTTTTGCTTAAGTGTCAAGGTCAGCTCCGGCCGGCTCAGGACGATCTCCTTGAAGCGGTACTGCTGCGCCAGCGGTTTTATCTGAACGTTCATCCTGGCAGCGGGGATTTTCAGGCTTGCCAGCCCGTCCCGACTTTGCAGACGCAACGCCTTGAAGATGACATCACCACGCAGAGAAAGACCTTTCAGACCGACTGAGGCCTGGGGCAGGACCAATTCCATATCAATATCGGCAAGGCCGCCACTGAGCTTAATTTTGCCCTGCATATGCGGCAGGTAAGCGAGATAATCCTTCAGGTTGATCCGCTCCAGGTGGAGGCTGGCCCTGGCCTCAAGCGAGCCGTCCGCGGCCCGGCTGGTTACGCCCTTAATCCGTACCGGGCTGCCATTGATAACCGCGTTGAGTTGGGGCGTCACATCTTGCCGGCCTTTAAATCCGGCAAATAAAGGTACGGACAGATTGATTTTTTCAATAAGATGCTGCTTCCCGGAAACCAGGTCAGCAAAAAGTATCCGGCTGTCAGTCACCCTGATGCCGTTTAAAACAAGCCAGGGCGGCCAGACCGGCAGCCGCCGTCCTCCGGTTTCCGGAAAAAGCAGCCGATAGGCCGCTGACAGGTTATATGATGAATCCGGGAATCGCACCAGGTTCAGGGCAAGACGATCAACAACCAGTTGCCGCAAGATAAGCTGCCGTCTGAACAGCGAGGCAATGCTCAGATCGCACTCCAGGCTGCCGCAATCGAGAAGCTCCCGGCTGTTATGGTCGCCCGCGACAGCGCCGATTGTTATGCCGCGGAAAAAAAACCGCAGGGTAAAAGGGGAAAAAAGGACCCGCCTGATCTGGACCGGCCGGTCGATGCGGGCCGAGATGCTGCTCGCCAGGGGACCCTTGACCAGGGCCGGGACCAGGAAAAAGCTTACAATCCCATACAGGGCCGCAAGGACGAAGGGCAGCATGATCCAGAAAAAAACCCGGCCCGGCCGGACACGACAGGGCCGGCCGGCCGGGACTTGCCGCTGCGCCGGAGACGGCCGGTCGGCAGACGCGGCCGGATGATGCGGGGAACCGGCAGGGACAATCGCATCAGGTCCGTTTCGTCCCTGCCGCTGATCATTGTCAGCGGCTTCGGGTACTCCTTCTTTCGGACCGGGATTGATTGAAATGCTGCCAAATCTGTCAGATAACTCGTCCTGTTTTTTCATAAAACCATGAGCTTCGGGAAGCAAAAACTACATCCTAAATCCGTGACGGCTTTTTACTTTAATATTGCATAACTGGATTTACGCCGTAAGTTAAAATTTCCGTGGTGTTTCCGGAATCACCCCGCCGCCCTCCGGGGCAAACGTACGCGGTGCATATGAGCAACAAACATCATTCGTCGAATTTTATACCAGAAATGAATTTTTTTGGCGTTCCTTTTATTTTCCTGTGCAATTTAAGTTGGACATGATAAATATATAAAGAATATTAACAGTTACAGTTCAGCAAAAAAAATCACAACCAATGGCTCCTGTCTGAAGAATTTATATGAACATAAATAAATGAAAACCGTAAAGCCCGATGCTTAACGTCCTCCACGCCGTCAGATGGCGGGATATCGTCGATATCCTGCTTGTTTCGATTATTATCTATCGACTGATTCTGCTCATCCGGGGCACAAGGGCGGTTCAGATGCTTGTCGGCATTGTGATCATTACTATTGTCTACTTTATTTCCAAACAGTTTGACCTGCTTACCCTGCACTGGCTTCTGCGAACCTTCCTCAACTCCATATTTCTCATTGTTATCATCGTCTTCCAGCGCGATATCCGCCGCGCCCTGACCCAGGTAGGCAAGACTCCCTTTTACCGGCAATATGATATGGCGGTCAACGATTTGAACGAGATCATCAAGGCCGTAACCAGCCTGGCGCGCCGCAAAATCGGTGCCCTGATCGTTATTGAGCGCGAAACAGGGTTGCGGGACTATGTTGAATCCGGGCAGCTTGTCGACGCCCGGCTGAGCCGTGAAATGTTGCTCTCGATTTTTCATACCGCGTCGCCACTTCATGATGGCGGGGTTATCATCTCCAAGGACCGGATTCATTCCGCGGGCTGTGTTCTGCCCCTGTCACGGAATCCGTACATCGACAAACGTTACGGGACCCGGCACCGGGCCGCCCTCGGGCTTTCCGAGGAAACCGACGCCGTCATTATCGTTGTATCCGAAGAGACCCGGCAAATCTCCCTGGTGCAGCACGGCAGCATGACCCCGATGCCCGATGAAGAAGCGCTGACCAAAAGTCTGCGGGAGATATTTATTCATCAGGATAACTCCGGTCAAACATGGAAAAGCTGGCTCGGCAGGTCACAGGCATCATGAAGATCCCCCATATTTTCAAAAAACGTCCCAAGAACTGGGTGCTCAAGTGTATATCGCTGGCCCTGAGCGTTTTGCTCTGGTACTTTGTCGTAGGCGAAGAACAGGTTGACATGAATGTGCTGGTTCCCCTTGAGATACTGAATCTGCCGTCGGACCTGATCATCTCCAATCAATACAAGAAAGACATCGAGGTGTCGGTGCGCGGCTCCCGCAGCATAATTCAGGACCTCCGCAACCAGAATATTACCCGGCCCGTCGACCTCTCCGATGCGAAACCCGGGACGATTGTCATCCACAACGATGAAAACTCGATTCCGTTCCCCAGCGGCGTTAAAATCCAGCGACTGCAGCCGACCAATATTACCCTGCTGCTGGATAAACTGGTGCAAAAGAATTTCCCCATCGTCCCGGTCACCGAAGGAAAGGTGGCACCAGGCTATATCCTGAAAAGAATCTACCTGACGCCGGACCACCTGGTTATCTCCGGCCCGAAAACCATCCTGGATCAGGAAGCAAACCTGAGTACCTATATGATCAACCTGGACGGCCTTGACCGCTCCACCACCCTGCAGATTCATCTCAATCTCCGGCCGGAATTTCTTGATCTGATCGGAGAAACAGTGGTAACGGCAAAACTGGAAATGCATGATAAAATGGAGGAGCGCACGGTCGAACATATTCCGATCAATGTCCGGAACGCCGGAATACCGGTAACCATACATCCCTATTCGGTCACGATTACGGCAAGTATCCCAAAGAACCTGATTCGTGACACCCCGGAGCTGGTCATGCTGCTGCGGGCATCGGTGTCGGCCAAAGATATTCATGCCCCCCAGCGCCTGCCGGTCACTGTCAGCGGAGTTAATGTTCCGGGCCACGATCCGATTAAAATTCTGTCGGTCCGGCCGACAGAGGTCATTGTTACCCCCCTGCAAGCCAACCCCAGGTCGAAAAAAACCGGCCCAAAAAACCACTTGAAGTAGTCGGTATCCGACCAGGATTCCCAACCTCGCAACCGACTGATCGACTTACTACCACTAGAAATAAACGGAATAAGCATGAGTGAACTTTTCGGCACAGACGGCGTACGCGGGGTAGCCAACATCTATCCCATGACCACGGAGATCGCCATGCAGATCGGCCGCGCCATTGCCTTTCTGGTAAAAAAACGGGCGAAAGGCCATCATATCGTCATCGGTAAAGACACCCGCCTTTCCGGCTACATGATTGAAAATGCCCTGGCGGCCGGCATCTGCTCTATGGGGGTCAATGTCCAGTTAGTGGGTCCGATGCCGACACCGGGTATCGCCTTTATCACCACCTCCATGCGCGCCGATGCCGGCGTTGTCATTTCCGCGTCGCACAATCCCTTTCAGGATAACGGTATAAAAATCTTCTCCAGCGACGGCTTTAAACTGCCGGATGAGATGGAGGCCGGGATTGAAGACCTGATTGTCTCGCAGAAGATGGCCCCTCTCATGCCGGTGGCTGACGAAGTCGGCAGGGCCTCGCGCATTGATGATGCCAAGGGCCGTTATATTGTTTTTCTGAAAAACACCTTTCCGGGAAAATACACCCTAGACGATTTTCATATCGTCCTGGACTGCGCCCACGGCGCAACCTACAGTGTCGCACCCCATGTTTTCACCGAACTCGGCGCCCATGTCACCACTATTGGCGTGTCACCGGACGGCAAGAATATCAACCACCAGTGCGGGGCGCTGCATCCAGACAAGATAGCGGACGAGGTACGCCGGACCGGGGCGGATATCGGCCTGGCCCTGGACGGTGACGGCGACCGGCTCATTGTCTGCGACGAACATGGGGAAATCGTGGATGGCGATCACATCATGGCCATCTGCGCCGCCGAACTGATGAAGCGGCGGAAATTGAAAAAAAAGACCCTGGTTGCCACGGTGATGAGCAACATGGGCCTGGAAAAAGCTATGCACCGAATGGGCGGCCACCTGGTTCGCACCCGGGTCGGAGATCGCTACGTGGTTGAAACCATGCGCAGCAAGGGCTACTCCTTCGGTGGGGAGCAATCGGGCCACCTCATTTTTCTCGAGCAAAACACCACCGGCGACGGCATCCTGGCGGCCCTGCAACTTCTGGCCATCATGATCAAGAAAAACAGACCTCTCTCCGAACTGGCGTCCATCATGTCCAGCTACCCGCAGGTACTCGAAAACGTGCGGATGTCCAGAAAAATTGAACCTGAACTGATCAGCGGCTTTCCCGCGGCCCTGGCCGCCGCGGAGGAGCAGCTGGGCGGCCGGGGCCGGATCCTGGTGCGGCCTTCCGGCACCGAGCCGGTCATCCGGGTCATGACCGAGGGCGAGGATGAAAACGAAATCGCCACCATTGCCACGGACCTGGGTGACCTCATCAGGCAGGCGAATAACGGACACCTGAATCCGTGAGGGCCACTGCACTTCCTCCTAAAAATTGAGGTGGTTTTGAAAAAATTTTACACAGGGTCGAAATGACATCCGTATTGGCAATGTCCTTGGTGTCAGGAATCGCCCGTTTGATTGATTTTGCTGTTCAGGCTGGTATAGCGGTTGACTCCAAGGCCAATAAGCGCCAGGCCGGAATGAGAGGTGTAGAATTCATCGTCTGATTTTTCAAGGATAAATCGTTTCATTTTTTTACACCTGCTGAGTGATTTTTTTTCCACAGGTGCATATCGCAACATTTCCAAAGCGGGTGATGTCCGCAACCTATTGTAGGTTGGTGTTGAGCGAGTATGCCATTAATGTTGGGTTTCGCTTCTGTCGTTGAATATATCATAACATTCAGCTTATATCCCATAATTAAGCGAAACCCAACAATGAGGGAAAAACGCTCAACGCCAACCTACGCCTTGAAATAATTTGAAAAATGCAGCAAAAAACTTCTCGGAGTCTACGCTTACCTGTTTTTTTATGATAGGAGTTCAGGAGTAAGGCACAAATTAAAGACCAACAGGTTAAGCTGATTAATGCAGCGTTTTTTCTGTAGTTTTCTCACGAATCCAGGTTAAATTTAGAAAACGACTGGCCTCGCCAAAGCTCGTTACAATGACCTCTCTTTTTGCTCTGGTGGCAGCAACATAAAGCAGGGCACGTTCTTGCGTAGCAGTTTCTTTTTGGATAACAGAATCTTCAGAATTATGCTGGTTGCTTTCAAATGGAACCACCCCTTTATTAATACAGAGGGAATCATGGGATATTGATTGCACCGCAAAGACGCAAAGAACGCGAAGAAAAAATTAAAAAAATTTTACATCTTTGCGGTGATAATTTATTCATTTTTCAGAGACACTCTCTGTAATACTGTTTCCATTATGCGTTTAAAGTCCATATAATATTTAG
>VAPG01016786.1_pt1 | contig 16151 bp, 10 predicted proteins | sample 3393851 | NCBI WGS metagenome assembly VAPG01 (sample SAMN08290438, study PRJNA428436) | hydrothermal vent metagenome | isolation source: Deep-sea hydrothermal vent chimney | place: Atlantic Ocean: South-mid Altantic Ridge | depth 2194 m m
GACCTTTGGGTTATTAATGGCCATGTGTTTTTTTATTCCGCGGATGGCATGTGAAGAGATGGGTAAATAGCGGTCTTTTTTATTTTTCGACTGGCGAACATAATTCTCATGCGTGGATTTTGATTTGCCATTGATGACCATTTTGCGAATAAATTCTTCGCTCATCTGCTGAAATCCCAGAACTTTGTAACAAGCCCGGGAATAATACGTAATTTTGCTCATATCAATATAATTTAAAGTTAAAATGAGCTTATACGTAAATTCTATGAGCTGGTTGGGCCACCTCCCGAATGGGAGGTTTAGTTCAACAGGACATAATCTTATTAAACCGACCGTTACTTATGAAGCATTAAATATAATTGAGGTCATTCCACCTGAAAAAATTGAAGACGATGGTTCAGTAGAATTATTTTGACAAATATAACTTCATAGCAGACATGAAGAAAAAATATAAAGCACGACCCGCCAACAGCAGGGTATAGCCCATGCCGCAAATCACGGTAGCATAGAAAAATGAACGGTAAAATAAAAGTTGTAACTTTATAGAAAATTTAAACAGGATAATGCGGCACGTTCCATACCCGCACACGTTGTAACACATATAAACGAAAAGAATGAATAACGATTTTTTTATAAAACAAACCACAGAAATAATTACCGAATATCATTCGTTAAAACAACGTTCACAATATGATGACTTTTCTGATTTAGGTGAGGAATTAGTCACGAAACTAATAACAAAAGCAAAATCGGTTGTAGTTAGGATTGTTGGTAACAAATCTGAGTATTATAAAGAAATTAAATCGACTTTAGGGAAGGAATATTTGGAAGTTGGAACTAAACTTAACTATGTAATAGGTTCTGTAGTTGCTTTAAAAGAAGATTTGGAAAATGATTATTTGAAATCTTATTCAGAATTGCTTCACTCGGAACTATTCAGCGACTATATAGAAATTGCCTCTCACTTACTCGAAAAAGGGTATAAAGACGCTTCTGCTGTTATAATTGGTTCAACTTTAGAATCTCTTTTGAGAAAACTATGTGAAAAATTTAAAGTTGACTTAACTATCAAAAAGGATGACGGAAAACAGATACACAAAAAAGCAGATAGAATGAACTCGGACTTAGTAAAAGAAGATGTCTATTCTAAATCATATCAAAAACAAATTACTGCTTGGCTTGACATAAGAAATAATTCTGCTCACGGAAAATATGATTTATATTCTGAACAAGAAGTTAAACTAATGATTATGGGAGTTCAGAACTTTATTTTAAACTTTCCTGCATAAAAAATACGTGTTACAACATTATAGAAATTAAGGCCCCGTTGAGCCCAAAAAACCAGACAGCTGATTAAAGTAAGGCCTACTGCCTGGTTTTTTTCTGTTGTTTCGGCAAGACCGCCGCTCAATTGGGTTTTAAATTTTGCCTGTCCCGTAGCGTTAGCTATACGGGGTAGGGCTAAACCACTGATGAACAGGGCGCTGGCCTGGGTATTTAATGCTTTTGCCCGCTGATAAACCGAACAGGGAAATGCCCCTTCGGGTTCACAGATATATATCAGAAAGGTAATTTCGTTTGACCTTCATTATCATTTTCTTTTAATCTTTTCGCTTTTTTTCTTTCTTCCCTGAGTGCCTGACGCTTTCTTTTTAATTCATCTTTCAACCTTCTTCTTTCTTTTATGGCTTCCTCCATATCTTTTCGTTTCTGTTCATCTTCAGCATAAAGTTTTTCGACTTCATCTTTTAATTTATCCATCTTTTCCGGAATTGCCTTGCACATTGATTCATATATCTCTGGCATTTCCCTTTTCATCTGGACAAGTGAAGACGGGCTGTATTCATAGTACTCTAAGAAATTCTCGAAAAAGTTTTTTGTTCTGATTTTTTCTTTCTCTAAGGGCGATAGTTTTTTTACTTTCTCAACCCGCATGATTTCATAAACATTTGTCCATTCATCATTCACGTATAATTCCAAATCAGGGTTGAGCATATAAGAGCCTCTATCGGTACGAAATAATATTTTCTTTCCCCAAGGGTTACTGCTGCCTATTTCATTTTTCGACAAATTTGCTGAAATGTAAGATCGCTTTTTACGGTATTCGGGCAGGATATTTTCGGGCCAGGATGAAAAAACCCTGACTATATCAGGTGCTGTAATTCCGGCAAACTCTCTTCCGATATTCTTTTTGCTGATAATTACTTCCTGCAAAGAAATAAAGAAATTCAACAACAGGTATTCTATTTTCCTGTTGTCTATTTTAATCATCTTCCCATTTACCTGAATCTTTACATATTCGGTAACAACTCCATGATAGATTTGTCCTAACTTCATAAAGAAGTTTTTGTCGGTATAAGCATGGAGCAAAGCGATTTGTAAGGGATTCTTACCGAAATTATCGGTTAAATCAGGGTTGGCATTATATTTTATCAGCATTTGAATTATTGCTAAGCTGCCGTTGACCGAGGCGGCCAATAAAGGGGTCAGATTAAACTGATCGCGATAATCCACGCCGTATTTTTTAATATTTTGCTCAATAGCTTTGGCGTTATCAGCTTGGTAAGCGACATAATATTTTCTAAAAACGGAATTTCTCTCTTTATCGTAAAACGCCGCTTTCCTGTATTTTAGCGCAGCTAATTTATTCAGTGTTTCTACGTCGTCATACAAAATTGAATAAGCAAATAGTTTATCTTTCGCCTTTTTGTTGTAACTCTCAGGGTCCAGGGCATCTTTTTTAAGCAGTCCGATATTGCCGAATGTGATGGGTTCCCAATCGGGTTTTTGGATATTCAGAATCGTCTTCTTAATTTCTTCTGCCTGTTCGGTTTTTCCCTGCATCTCAAGTTTTCTTACTTCCTGTTCCCATTCGTCGGCTGAAGAAACCGATTGTTTAATTTCGATGGGTTTTACTTTGGTAAGGTTCAACAGGGCAAGTATTTCATGCTTCTCCGATTTTTCAATAAAGTACAGATTCTTTACTGCCCTTGTAATACCTACATATAACGAATTGATATAGAATTTGTAAGCATCAAGAGATTTATCGCTTTTATCTTTTCCACGTGAAAAAACAAAATTTTCATCCTGAAGGTGTTCTGTGGTGATGCCTCTGGATATTTCATGGAATTCCCTGTTGTTGTTGCTGATAAAATTGATAAGGATAATATTTTCGTATTCAAGACCTTTGGCTTCATGTATCGAAAAAATCAATGGTGTCTTGAAAGTTTTTTTCAACTCCGTTTTGTCATCGGGGTTCATAACGAGGACGGCAAATCTGGCAGAACGGCTTGTTTTCTCGTTGATGAGCAAACGGTTTTTGGGGGTATCTTTAAAAAAACTGATTTCACCTTTGTTATCCGTAATGGGTTTTATCAGATAGGTGCTTTCTTTGTCTATGGAGCCGAAACGTGCATTTTTAATTTTCAGAAGTTGGTTTGAAAGTTCGGTAATCTGTGCCGAATTTCTGTAATTAGTTCTTAAAACTTTAATTTCGTTGGCAGATATATCGTGCCGATAGAACATGGTTTTTATGTGTGTCCAGGAGAAAAAATTGGGATGAACAATTTGGTTGGCGTCACCGCAAAGGATGAAACTTTCGGATGCTTTCAGCGATTTTAAAGTGATATACAACTGAACATTGGTAAAATCCTGCACCTCGTCAATAATAATAAAATCGTATTTGGGCATGCAATAGTTCAACCATTTGTAAGAAATTATGTTTATGTCGTAAAACTTGTTGCTTTCAATAAACTCAAGATATTTTAAAAAGGCATCATAAACTTTATTTCTTTCACCCGAAAGATATATTGACTGTTTAACGCCAAGACCGAGATAATCATCTCTGGTGAGATATTCTTTTGTGATATCCAGTCCGGTTAATACCCCCCGGAATTCCTCGAAGAGTTTATAAGGGTTTTTTATACCCAGCGCTTGTTTCCGTGGATGAAGCCATCTTTCATAACTTTTATAATCCAATTCGCGATGGGGAATAATTCTTAATGTTTCAAGAAACTCTTTATAGGATAAAAAATCAATCTCCTGTTTTTCATTAAGGTAATTATTTGAATAATAAAGTTTTGCCGAATTTTCAGCAAGGTAAGGCGACAGCGTAACGTAAAGAATATTTCCTTTAAGCGGTTTTATTTTTTCCAATGTAAGGACGGTTTTCCCGCTTCCCGCAGAACCAACAATGACCACTGGCGGCTGAACAGTAAATATATCTTCCTGAATTTTATCAAACGAAATGTATTTATCCAGTAAATGAAATTTGTTGGAATGAGGATTAACATAAGTTAGTTCAACCGTATTTTCCTTGGGAATATCTTCTTCAGTTTTTAATGGAATTAATTTATCTTCATCAATTTTCACCCCATGCAAAAAACGTGACTTATCATAGTTGTGATTTTTGATTACTTCGAGCAAAAGAATACAATATTTCCCGTTATTATGTCCAAACTTAAAAAGCAATCTGTTTTCATAATCCAGTTTTGCACGGTAATATCCGGTATTTTTCAGTTTTTTAATGTCGGCAGAAATAAAATCACCGTCTTTTAAAAACGCTACCGTCTTTTTGTATTGCTTTGCCAGGCCGCTATATGACAAATCTTTATAAACTAATATATCCATATCTTTCGCTTACAGAAAAACAATGAGTTTATGAATCGAATTGTTTGCCCAAAATTATTAAAAAACACTATCGGAAAGGAAATTTAATCCGGCACATGGATAAAATCATAAAAAACAAATCCCAAATTTCAAACCTGTCCGAATGGATTCATCCGGGCGGATAATTTTCAGAAAACGAAGAGAAATATGTTTCAGGTGAAATGTAAGCCGGCGTTTTTTTGGAAAAATTATTCAACCTCTGGCCACTCATTCCAAAGTATTTGTGCCAAAAGCCAGCCCGTGATCTTCCAAAAGCTGAGACATTTGTTGCTGAAGCACAGCAGCCGCTGCCCCTGCCTTTTCAGCAAAATCTTCTCCCGAAGAAGCATACAATATCCCTCTGGACGAGTTGACTAACAGGCCGCAATGGCTGTTCATGCCATAACGAGCCACTTCCGCTAAGCTGCCACCCTGTGCGCCAACGCCGGGAACCAGCAGAAAATGTTCCGGAACCCATCGGCGGACTCGCGCCAACTCCTGCGCCCGTGTAGCTCCCACCACATACATGAGCTGCTCCGGCGTCGCCCATTCACGGGACGTCTCTAATACTTTTTCGTACAGCTTCCGGCCATTTTCATCTTCAGAATACTGAAAATCGGCAGCCGAAGGGTTGGAAGTCAGCGCCAGCAAAACCGCCCATTTATTTTTAAAAGCCAAAAATGGCGCCACCGTATCCCGTCCCATGTAAGGCGACAACGTAACGGCATCCACGTCAAGCTGCTCAAAAAAAGTACGGGCATACATGGCAGAAGTATTACCAATATCTCCTCTTTTGGCATCAGCTATCACAAAAATATCCGCACTTTGCGAACGAATGTAATCCACCGTTTTCTTCAGGCTTTCCCAACCCGCAGCGCCCAAAATCTCATAAAAAGCCAGATTAGGTTTATAGGCCACCGCAAAAGGAAGCGTAGCGTCCACAATGGCACGGTTAAAAGTAAATACAGGATCCTTTTCAGTAAGCAGATGTGCAGGAATTTTATCCAAATCCGTATCCAGCCCCACGCACAGGAAAGAGCGCTTTTTCTGTATCTGACGGAAAAGTTCTTCGTATGTCATTTTACTCATTCAATAGTTCAGTCCGTTTTCAACCCCCACAACCTCAACTTCACACATTACCACATTACCACATTACCCCATTATCACATTATCACATTACCACATTACCACATTACCACATTACCCCATTATCACATTACCACATTATCCCATTACCCCATTACCACATTATCCCATTCTCAAAGTTCTTCTTTCAGCCGCTCGGCATTTTCAGCCATCTGCAGCTTATCAATCAGCTCCTGTATATCGCCATCAATAATAGGTTGTAGATTATAGAGTGTCAGGCCTATACGATGGTCGGTAACCCTCCCCTGCGGCCAGTTGTAAGTTCTGATTTTTGCCGACCTGTCACCGGTAGAGACCATAGTTTTCCGTTTGGACGACATCTCTTCGAGATATTTGTTGTATTCCTTTTCATAAAGGCGGGTACGCAGCACTTTCATGGCTTTAGCCAGATTTTTAATCTGCGATTTCTCATCCTGGCAGGTCACCACAATGCCCGATGGAATATGCGTCAGTCGGATAGCAGAGTATGTCGTATTCACCGACTGTCCGCCCGGCCCCGAAGAACAGTAAGTATCTTTACGGATGTCTTTGTCGAGCAGTTCCACATCAAACTCATCCGCTTCCGGAAGTACCACCACCGAAGCCGCCGAAGTATGAATACGTCCCTGGGTTTCCGTTTTCGGCACACGTTGCACACGATGTACACCCGACTCAAACTTCAATGTACCATAAGCGCCATCGCCAATCACGTTACAAACAATGGCTTTAAAACCGCCTGCAGTCCCCTCATTCAGCTCCACAACATCCATTTTCCAGCCCCGGCTTTCACAATATTTCTGGTACATCCGGTACAGGTCACCGGCAAAAATGGAAGCCTCGTCACCACCTGTTCCCGCTCTGATTTCCATGACAGCATTTTTGTTGTCCTGCGGGTCTTTCGGAATCAATAGCAACCGTATCCGCTCCTCCAACTCTTTCAGTTTTGGTTGAAGCTCTTCCAGCTCCTCTTTGGCCATTTCCCGAAACTCCGGATCCTTCTCATTGTCCAGAATCTCCTTGGCATTTTCGCTATTTGCCAGCAGATTTTTATATGTTTTGTAAGCATTCGCAACCGGTTCCAGCTCTTTGTAATCCTTGTTTAGCTTCACAAAATGCTTCATATCCGCCATCGCGGACGGGTCGCTCATCTGCTCACCAATCTCCTCCCAACGGTTCTTAATGGCCTCCAGCTTCTCTAAAATTTCCACAGTTTTTCTCTTTTGCCGGCAAAGATACTAAACTGCGCGCAATGAGTCCCGATGAAAACAGAAGTACTCCTTAGCCGTCTATTTTGAAGTTTGATTTTTAGGGTGGCTCTCGTTTGAAACGAGACCGGGCTGTCCGCTTCATCCCTGCCGCAAAAAAGAGACGAAGAGAAAAGGTGAAGTTGTGAAAAGGTGACGAAGTGACGAAGTGACGATGCGTCTGATAACCTAATGACTAATTACCACATTTTCACATTACCACATTTTCACATTCCCACATTCCCACATTTCCACATTCTCACATTTTCACATTTTCGCTCTCTCAACTTCTCAACTTCTCAACTTCTCAACTTCTCAACTTCTCAACTTCTCAACTTCTCAACTTCTCAACTTCTCAACCTCTCACATTCCTCATGTAATCCGTCTTGATAATAGATGTACCTTTGCAGCCCGAATTTAACACCCATAAACTCAGATGAAGGAAATAAAAAATATTGCTATCATTGCACATGTTGACCACGGTAAAACAACGCTGGTTGACAGGCTTTTGTACCAGGTAAACCTCTTCCGTGAAAACCAAAATATGGGAGACCTTATCCTTGACAGCAACGATTTGGAAAGAGAACGAGGCATCACCATTTTATCAAAAAATGTCTCTGTCCGATATAAAGGCGTTAAGATTAATATTATCGACACCCCCGGTCACTCAGACTTCGGCGGGGAAGTAGAACGTGTTTTAAACATGGCCGATGGTGTTTTGCTCGTAGTGGATGCCTTTGAAGGCCCCATGCCACAGACCCGTTTTGTACTACAGAAAGCCATCGACCTGAAACTAATTCCCATTGTGGTCATCAACAAAGTGGACAAACCCAACTGCCGCCCCGAAGAGGTGCAGGAAGCTGTTTTCGACCTTATGTTTAACCTCGGCGCCAACGAAGAACAATTGGATTTTGTCACCGTTTACGGCTCTTCAAAACAGGGCTGGATGGGTGCCGACTGGCAACATCCCACCACTGACGTCACTTACCTGTTAGATCAAATTCTCGAACATATTCCTTCGGCAAAATACATTGAAGGGACGCCGCAAATGCAGATTACTTCGCTGGACTACTCTTCGTACGTGGGCCGTATTGCCGTTGGCCGCCTGCTACGCGGAAAGCTGAAAACCGATATGAATGTTTCGCTTGTAAAACGGGATGGCAGCATCAAAAAGTCCCGGATTAAAGAACTTTACCGCTTTGAAGGGCTGGGAAAAGAAAAATACAAGGACGAGGTTTATGCCGGCGACATCATTGCCCTCATGGGCATTGAAGATTTCGAAATTGGCGATACGGTGGCCGACTTTGAGAATCCCGAAGGGTTGCCCCCCATCAGTATTGACGAGCCAACCATGAGTATGCTGTTTACCATTAACAACTCCCCGTTTTTTGGTAAAGAAGGAAAATATGTCACATCACGGCATTTGCGCGACCGGCTTTTTCACGAAACGGAAAAAAACCTGGCCTTGCGTGTACAGGAAACCGACTCGGCAGATGCTTACCTTGTTTTCGGCAGGGGAATTCTTCATCTTTCCATTCTCGTAGAAACCATGCGCCGCGAAGGTTATGAGTTCCAGTTGGGTCAGCCCAAAGTAATTATCAAAACAATAGATGGCGCTAAACACGAACCTGTAGAAAGCCTTACGGTATTGGTTCCTGAAAATTTTTCAGGCCGTGTTATTGACATGGTTACCCAGCGAAAGGGCGAGTTTGAAAACATGGAACCAAAAAACGACCGTATGATGCTGGAATTCAGCATTCCCTCACGGGGAATCATCGGCTTACGCAATGCTATCCTCACCGCCACCGAAGGCGAAGCCATAATTGCCCATCGCTTTAAAGCATATGAGCCATGGAAAGGAGAATTTCAAACTCGTAATAATGCCGCACTTATCTCCATGGAAACCGGCACATCTGTTGCTTATGCCATCTGGAAACTGGTGGATAGGGGACGTTTTTACATTATGCCCAACGACAAAGTGTATGCCGGACAGGTTATCGGCGAAAGCTCCCGCGACAAAGATATCGTGATAAATATTAACAAAGGCAAGAAACTCACCAACATGCGTGCCTCCGGCTCCGACAACAAAGTGTTGATACCACCGTCCATAAAATTTTCTCTCGAAGAGTACATGGAAATTATCCGCAAAGATGAATATCTCGAAGTAACACCCAGCTCACTGCGTCTGCGCAAAATTATTCTGGACGAAAACAAACGGAAACGAGCAAATAAAGGATAACCACAACCGAATATGTCTGTACCCTCCAATAATAAAAGCCGGTCGCTGTTTTCATCTTTTTCAAAAAACAGCCTTTTTGCACTATCGCTACTCATTTTGGTGCTTTTTTCAAGCTCATGCAGCCTTTTCAAGCAGACCAAAGAGTACGAACGCTTTGTAAACAGTCGGTTTTCTGTACAGGAGGTGAAAGTCCTTTCTATTGCCGGTATTGATGTCTCGCAAAAGGGAAAGATTTCCGACCTGAATTTCAGTCAGATGATTTCGCTCGGACTCCGGTTTGTAAAAGGAGACCTGCCTTCAGTGATAAAGTTAACCGTTCAGGGACAAAACACTGCCGACAAAAGGGCTGCCATTTCGGGTATGGACTGGCTGCTTCAGGCAAAAGCGGATACACTGGCAAAGGGAACACTTAACCAGCCTGTAACAATACCTCCGGGAGAAACAATTCTCTTCCCGGTAAAGGTAAACTTCAACCTGTCCAAACTTCTGAAAGGCGGGTCACTGGACCAAATGCTAAAAATTGTGCTGGGCGACGGTGGCAAAGCGGAATATGAAAAGCTGGGACTGGTTTTAAAAATCAAGCCATGGTATCGGTTAGGAACCAAGATTAAAAAGTCACCGATTTATCTCAGCATCCATCCTGAATTTGAACAACTGACACATTAAATGGCATAAGCATCTGCTCGTGCTCACAAACCCACACCACAGCATAAATGGCGCAAGCGTCCGCTTATGCCCTAATATCAACCTGGGCCTTACTTATGCCGAAAGTAAATGTTCCACCCTACCCAGCAACTCCCACACCCGTTTTTCCTGTCTGTCGTCGGGTTTGAACATCAGATGATAACGCAAATGCCACGATGCCATGCCCAGCGCTGTCCAGCAGATGTAAGGCTGTATTAGCTCCTTTTCTATGTTTTCCATAGGGCGCTTTTGGTTGTATGCATACAAAAATGCCTCCAATAGCGAAGGGTTCAGCCGGTTGTTTGTAAAACAAAAACCATTGATACACATGGCCACATCGAAAAGCAGTTGGTCAATACAAAATTGCTCAAAATCGATGATGGCTTTCAACTTATTACCTTCAAAAATCGTGTTATCGGGAAAAACATCACCGTGAATCAGTCCGGTGGGTAGTTTCTGATGAAGGTAAGGCTCGAGCTGTCTCCACAAACGGGTAAACAGATTAAAGATATTCGGCAGCGGGTTTGGTGCCGCTGGGAACCTTTTTATAAGATGGGATACCTCTTCGGGCAGGATGGCGTTTTGCTTTTGGGGAAGCGCTGCCGTATATACAGTATGCAACAAAGCCAGAGTAGAAGCCACTTCAGCAACAACTTCTAAATTCAGTTCCGGTGTTTCTCCCGTCACAAAGTCATAAAGAGAAACCGGCAGGTCATCCACAATGAGCAACATTTCTCCGGTTTTGTCCGGTACCGGATAAGCCGCCGGGAAATCAATGCTTTTCAGCATCCGGAGCATGAGATGCTCCTTTGTAATATCTTTCATCTCCTGAACACGATGAATCCGGAACAAAAAGGTTCCTTTTCCTGTAACAATCCTGTAATTTTCGTTGGCAAAACCCTGCGTTAAGGCTTCAAAGGACGCCAGCCCCCCCAACGGATATGCCTGCAATGTCTTACTAATCAGCTTTTCAGGATTCATAATGAAAAATATTGGCCGCTATACCCTATTTTCTTTATTCCACAATCACTTTCCTCACCGAATCCAGAACTGTACCATCCACCCATTTAATGACGGCTACAATCTCGTCACTCAAATTCGGTTTGTCTGGAACGCCGCAGATGGCTTCTGCTTCTTCTTTTAACTCCTGAATGGTTTTGATGGGCAGCCCGCTGTTTTTGGCCTTTTCCAGCAAATCTTTCCGCAACGGATTTATGGCTATGCCCCGTTCGGAAACCACCACATCAATCATTTCTCCCGGCGCACAAAGTGTGGTTACCTCATCGCGGATGACCGGAATACGGTCGCGAAACAAGGGAACAGGCAAGATGGTTGTTTTCCCGAAAAGGGTATTCTGCCAGCCGCCAATGCCATGCAACAGGTAACCATCGGAGTGGGTCACCACGTTGGCATTGAAATTCACATCAACTTCCGTTGCACCCAGCACCACCACATCCACAAGAGAAGCGAAATTGCCTTTGCCATGATAGTTGTACGAAGTGAAAGGGGAAGTCCACACATGGTTCGGATTTTCACGCATGGAACGGATGCCTTCCATGTCGAAAGTTTGTCCATCGAGGATATATTCTACCAGACCTTCTTCCAGCATTTCCACCGGATATTTGTTGCTACCTGCACGGATAAAACGCGCTTTCCAGCCATTTTTCCGTAGTATATCACCAAAATAATTCCCAATGGAGAGTGCCGTTCCACCTGCACCAGCCTGATACGAAAATCCGTCATAAATTAATCCGGTAGCTTCACAAAAACGGGCGGTCATTTCGGCAATCAGCAGGCGATCCGGACTTTTAGTAATTTTCGTTGTACCGGAAATAATCTTTTCAGCAATGCCCACCTTGTCCACCTTCACCACATAATCCACATAATTTCCTTGAATTTGCCACGGAATAGCCGGGAAGGGAACCAGATTATCTGTTACCACAATTACCTTGTCGGCATATTGCGAGTCGGCGAGAGCAAAGCCCAGCAGGCCACAGGCAGCATCACCATTTACGCCATTGGCATTCCCAAAAGGGTCGGCCGTGGGAGCGGCAATAACGGCTATGTCAATTTGTACTTCACCATCCTGTATGGCCTGGTAGCGACCGCCGTGGGAACGGAGGATGCCCAGTCCGGCCATCTTTCCTTCGGAGCAGAATTTCCCAAGTGCGCCATTCATGCTTCCTTCAATCCGCTGGATAGTCCCGTCTTCGAGATAGGGAATCAAGTGCTCATGACATGGGAAACTGGCCGAGGGGAACCACCGCAGGTTTTTTATACCCAGTTCGTGAGCTATGTCAAATACCTGGTTGGCCATCAGATCTCCGTTACGAAAATGGTGATGGGTGGAAATGGTCATACCATCACGTAAGCCGGCTTTGAGGAGGGCTTCCTTCAGTCCATTCACCAATTTATTACCATCTTCCGGATAGTCAGCACAGCTCACGATTCGCGGTGCGAACTTTCTGCCGGTGGGTCTGTACTTTCCAACACCCGCAAAAGGAGTATGCTCTTCGCCATTAATTATGGTCGGAACCAAACGGCCAGCGGCATTTTTAACTATTTTATCATATTTTTTCATGTCTTTCGATAATGTGATAATGTGATAATTTGTTAATGTGTTAATGTGTTAATGTGTTAATGTGATAATGTGATAATGTGTTAATGTGTTAATGTGATAATTTGTCATTTGGTCGTCATTCTGTTATCATTAAGTAGCATTCGGTCATCAGACTTTTTGTGTTACACGGTTCGTTGCTCACTTTTTCCTTTTAACTTTTATCTTTCCATCCAATTAATATTTAGTTTCCCGGTGTTTATCGCCAGTTCGATAGTTGCCATTGCTCGTTTCACCACCGGCGGATCAATCATTTTTGAGCCAAGGGAAACAACGCCCAAACCTTTTGCCTCTGCCTCTTTAAAAGCAAGAAATATCTTCTTTGCTTTATCGATTTCCGCTGCATCCGGAGCGAAGTTCTCATGGACAACGCTAATCTGTCGCGGATGGATACATCCCATGCCGTCGAAGCCGAGGGCTTTGGAACGTTTTACATTCTCAGCCAGGGCTTCCATATCCGACACATCGGAAAATACAGAGTCAATGGGTTGGATTCCGGCTGCCCTGGCGGCATTGACCACCATGGAACGGGCAAAAAACGATTCGTTTCCTTCGTTGGTGCGGTGGGTTCCCAGGTCGGCGGTGTAATCTTCCAGGCCAATAGCCATTGCAGCCACATGCGGATCGGATGTTGTGATAGCATAAGCATTCATAACACCTTTGGCACTTTCAACAATCGGCATAAACCACACGGGATGATCCATTTTATGTCGTTGCAAAATTTGTTTTGTTTTTTCGGCCACCCGCTGGACATCTTCCGCTTCTTCACACTTGGGTATCAAAATCATGTTGGCAAAATGGGGGATTACAAATTCCAGATCTTCCAGTCCTTTCGCTCCCTGATTGATGCGTACCATCCGCTCGGCACCATAAAAGCGAAGCGTACGCAAGGCATTCCGCACGAGAAAACGGGCTTCAAATTTTTTGGCGGGAGCCACGGCATCCTCCAAATCGAGTATCAAGCCGTTGGGTTTGTGTACCCCGGCGTTTATCATAAGCTTGGGCGAATTTCCCGGCAGATAAAGCCGCGAAAAGCGAAAAGCATCCTTTTTGGTTGCTGTTTTGTTTTCTTCCAGAAGCGGAAGTAAGAACTCCTTTTCCGAATTGGTTACCTTTTTAATGGCTGCTTCAAGGCGTGCCGCCAGCACAAAATCGATGGCGCCGGCATCTTCAATGATAACGCTGGCGTGCTCTACCTCAAAAAAATGCAATATCTCTTCAGCAAGCTCCCTGATTTGCCGGCCAAAAAGTGCTTTTACCTTACTTTTGATGCTTATCTGTAAGCCACCACTAAATGCTGGGGAAACCCCGACCCATACATCCGAGCGGATGCCGGGGCCTTTGTTTCCGGCTGTTCCTGTATTGTCCATTTACTCATCATTTTTAAAATACAAAGGTACATTCGTTTTCCGAATAGCCGTAAAATCGGCAGATAATATTTTTGGCTTTAGCATAATCAATAACAGCAGAAATACTTCATGCGTGGATGACTGAAGCAGGAGAGAAAGCCACATTAGGAAAAATAGTCTGGTTATTACTTGCCCTTCTCGTCAAAATTAATTATTTTTGAAGCAGATGAATATAAGATGTGGCTTTCCAAAAAGGTAATTTATTAAATTAAATACTTCCACCGGAACGACAACCCAACACAGCTTTTTGAAACTCGAGATATGAATCAGAACAATGACAGCAAAAAAGATTCCCAGGTTTTGGGAAGAGAGAACACGGCAGGGAAACCATCCATAGCTTCTCCATTAGACTACAAAATACTGTATGAGAATGAAGTAGCCAGAAACAGAAATCTATACCTTTCCCTGTTCAGAGACAACCAAACTATAATGTTGATGATTGACCCTTCCAACCGGCAAATTATCAATGTCAATAGTGCAGCCGAACAATTTTACGGTTACACGCATGCTGTATTTACGCAAATGAAACTGAATCAGATTGTCGCTCTGTCTGATGAGGAGATTACTGAAAAGATACAAGCAGCGAAAACTAACAATCAAAACTATTTTCTTTCAAAACACCGGCTGGCAAACAACGAAATAAGAACAGTAGAAGTGCACAACCAGTTCGCTGTTTATGCCGGCAAAGAGATAATATACGCAACTGTTTACGACATTACCGAACGGGTAAAAGCACAGAAAGCCCTGGAGAAAAGCGAAGAAAGATTTAGAAAGATTTTCAGAACATCCCCCGATGCTGTCTCCATTAGCTCTATTAATGACGGAAAATACGTTGAAATAAACGAGAGTTTTACAACAATTACAGGTTATACACAGGAAGATATTTTAGGGAAAACAGCCATTGAAGTGGATATTTGGTTTGACAAAAAGGACAGAGAGTACCTGGTTAAAACATTGAAAGAAAAAGGTGCTGTAAAAAATTTTGCAGCCCGATTCAGGATGAAAAACGGTAATATTATTCATGGGTTGATGTCTGCTAACATTATTGATATTGACGGCTTACCACATATATTATCCATCTCACGAAACATAGAGGAATTTGTAAAGACCAGGGAGGCCTTGCGACAAAGCGAAACAAAGTTCAGAAAAGCATTTAAAGTTTCTCCTGATGCCATCAACATTAACCGGATGGAAGATGGAATGTACATAAATATCAATGAGGGATTTACCGCTATTACCGGTTATACACCGGAAGATGTGGAAGGAAAAACATCCTTTGAAATTGATATCTGGGACGACCTAAAGGACAGAGAGTATCTGGTTAAAACATTAAAGGAAAAAGGTGTTATAAAGAATTTTGCAGCCAGGTTCAGGATGAAAGGCGGTAGTATTATACACGGATTGATGTCCGCTAACATTATTGATATTGACGGGGTACAGCATATCTTAACCGTCACCCGGGATATGGAAGAGTACATAAAGACGCATGAAGCCTTACAACAAAGTGAGCTAAAGTTTCGGGGAATATTTAGGACATCTCCAGACACCATTACCATAAGCCGGTTAATAGATGGCCGATATATAGAAGTCAATGAGAGTTTTACGACAAATACGGGTTATTCTCAAGAGGAAGCGATGGGGAAAACTGCTTTTGAGTTAAACCTCTGGTTTGATAACAAAGACAGAAATAAGGTGATTGAAGCCGTGAAAGGAAAAGGCTTTATACAGAATTTACACGTCCGATTTAGAGTAAAAAATGGCAATATTCTTCATGGCTTATTGTCTGCCAATATTATTGATATTGAAGGGGCACCGCATGTTTTATCCGTTATCCAGAATATTGATAGCATCGTAAAAGCCAGGGAGGCACTGCAGCAAAGCGAGCTAAAGTTCAGAAAAGCTTTTACCATTTCTCCGGATGCCATTGCCATAACACACCTGGAGAGTGGCCTTTATGTTGAGATCAACGAAGGTTTTACAACCATGGCCGGCTACACCCGGGACGAAATTGTGGGGAAAATGGCCTCAGAGATAGCTATTTGGGCAGATATAAAAGAGCGGGGGAAATTGCGCAGGGCATTGAAGAAGAAGGGCTTTGTAAAAGATCATTCCGCCTCTTTCAGAAAAAAAAACGGAGATATTATTCACGCAATGGTTTCTGCAAACCTCATTGAAATTAACGGAGA
>VAPG01000605.1_pt1 | contig 16115 bp, 15 predicted proteins | sample 3393851 | NCBI WGS metagenome assembly VAPG01 (sample SAMN08290438, study PRJNA428436) | hydrothermal vent metagenome | isolation source: Deep-sea hydrothermal vent chimney | place: Atlantic Ocean: South-mid Altantic Ridge | depth 2194 m m
AGAGATTAAACCACCCCGCCGCAAGCGGGCGGGGTATTCAACCAAGCAAAAGAAAAAAAGCCCAGTCCGCGAAAAACGCAAACGACGAAAAAAAAACAAACAAATAATTTTTATTCTTAATATTCGCGTCTTTTGCTTTTTTCGCGGACTATGGCTAATCCTTTTATGACTTGAATTCAGGCTATATCGCAGCAAGCTGCGGGGGAATTAAACCCTAAGAGATCAACTGATACACATGATGCGTATTCTTTTGTAACGCCATAAGATGAATACCAGACAATGGGAAAAACACCCCATTGTAAGCTCTCCAGCTCGGGGGCAAGCCACCCGAGATTTACGCTATGCGGTTAAATAGCAGGTTACTATTGTCGGATGCGGTTAACTGATAGAGACCGGCAAGCGTGGTATCACCAGCACCTTCCGACTCAGTGGTAAATTCAACGTTATTCATATTCACCCGGTGATCCATTGAAATCGCAAGCACCGGCACCATCATCGATAATGTTATTTCATTACTCGCTGCATACATGGCGCCAAACATGTGCATCGTCATATCCATACTCAGTGGGCTAACCATAAATCCGGGCAATGGCGTCGACACACTGTCGCTTGCCGTGCGGTTACCGTCCATCTGCATTTTCATGTAACGATAAGTAAACATGATCTCGTCATCAACCATCATGTGATCGCCCATCACACCGATGGGCGCGTGGCTATCGGGTCTTTCGTGAAGGTGTTCGGCCCTGACTTTATTCATCGCGCCGTAGATAAACAATAAAGAAATGCCTGCCAGCGCAGCTAAAGTATATTTTTGAAAGGAATCCACAACACAACCTGAGTCATTATTAATAACCATAACTATTACAGTTATCGTGCCAATGTCATCACACATATGAATCGGTCACTTAGTAAAAAGCCCAGCCAGAGGGCTGTGTCATATGACGCAGTTTGTAGAAGGAGTTTACAGAACAAGGCTCAAGGCACCTCTATTAATTGATTTCGGCCAACACCTGCTCGATCATATGAATAGCCTGGCCGTGATAAGAGCCGCCGAAAAGGTTGAGATGATTGATAATGTGATAAATGTTGTACAACGTTTTGCGCACAGCAAAACCATCATCCAGTGGAAACGCTTGCCGGTAGCTGGCATAAAAATCGCGGCCAAAACCACCGAACACATAAGTCATAGCGAGATCGGCTTCACGGTCGCCGTAATAAAAAGCCGGATCATAGATAACGGGGGTGCCGTCTTTTAAACCAGCAACATTGCCGCCCCAAAGATCGCCATGCAGCATCGAGGCGGTTATTTTTCGTCCGGCAAAAAGTTTTGACATATCCAGTATCAGTTTTTCACCAAGCGACTGTAGCTCACCACCATAACCATTTTCAGCTGCCAGCTGTAGCTGAAAACCCAGACGATGCTGACGCCAGAAGTCCAGCCAGTTTTCTGTCCAGTCATTCGGCTGATGCGTGGCACCGATGGTATTATTGATGCCCCAGCCAAATTGCGCCGCTGTTACACGGTGCATGGCAGCCAGTTGCTCACCCAGGATTCGCTGGTCAGCGCTTGCCGCTAAATCAAGATATTCCAGCACGATGTAACTGTGCGCCGGGTTTTCACCAAAGCACACCAATTCAGGTACTTTCAGGGTATGACTCGATGCAATTGCCTGCAAACCTCTGGCCTCGGCTTCGAACATCGCCAGCTGCCCGCTAGCATTGGTTTTAACAAAATATTGCTGGCCGTTCTCAGCCGTCAACTGAAAAGCAGCGTTAATGCTGCCGCCGCCCAAACTTTGTTGTCGTACAACTGAAAAGGGACGACCGGTGCTTCGCTCAATGTGTGCGGCAATCGCCGACCAATGTTTCATTTTATTCCTGCTAATTTCATTAAAAATGTTATCTGACTTAAACGGCTGTTTTAATCACTAAGTAACTGTTATTTTCAGGTAAAAGCACCAGTTGTGCACAAGCCTTTTATAAAACATTAAAATACCAGTAAGTTTTTTAAAATATTCCGTTTCGCAACGCAAGACTTGCCCTCACAAGAGATAACCTCATGATTTATATAAAGTTATAAATATCGATCAAAAAACAACCAAACTAACAAAAACGCTATTTTTATAGTAAAAATGTGACAGCTTTATTTTCTTGTCCACAAAGTTATCCACAGATTTTGTGAGTAACTCGCCTTTTATATAGAAATTTAGTAACTTACACACCTAAAGCTAGAATATTTATTAAGTGTTTTCATTAAATAAAAACCAGACAGGCTGTAACAGTAAATACTTATACACACCCTGCAACTCATATTTCTTTTTAACCGTCAAGCCTGTTTTTCACTCTATTATTATAGAGCCATGCTTCGCAACATAATGATTTATATCATTTTTTAAATGTAACAATTTGTTCATAATTATTACAAAAAAAAGACTGGTCAACATTATTTTTTTCTGTTAGCGATTCTTTCCACAGAGTTATCCACAGGAATAATCAATCTAAAACAACTTATCCACAAGCTGAAAAGCCCATGGCTGGCGATTCTTCAAAGTCCAGCCGTATTTTGCAGTAAAATCGATGTTTTCCAGCCACGAATAATAACAATAAATCCAAGCCATGCCCGCGCAAATTTCCAGGCCACGTTTCGTAAAAATTGCGGTTCCCTGCCCGCTGTACAAAATGTTTGATTATCGTCTGCCGGCCACATTTGGTGACCACACCATACAACCCGGTGTGCGCGTGCGGGTGCCGTTTGGCCGGCAGAAACTGATCGGCATCGTTATCGAAGAAGTTTCGACTACGGATGTACCGGCCAATAAACTGAAATCGATCAGCGACGTGCTGGATTCACACAACCTGCTGGGCGACGATATTCTGAAACTGCTGCTGTGGGCAGCAAGATATTATGTACACCCGCTGGGCGACGCATTACAGACCGCGCTGCCGGTGTATTTGCGTAGCAATGACGATGCCACGCCATCGCTGAATGAGCACTGGCGGCTGACGCAGCCGACCACGGAAGAAACTCAGCAGAGCCTCAAGCGCGCACCCAAACAACTTCGGCTGTACCAGCTGCTACAGGCCGCCGCCAAAAATGGCACAGAAAGCGGCCTGGACGCCGATGCTCTGAATACCCGCACCGAAAACTGGCGCGCACCGCTCAAAGCACTGCTGGAAAAACAGCTGATCGAAAGTTTCGTCAGACCGGCACTGCTCACGCCGCAGAACGACAGCCAGCAGGCACCCGCACTAAACGATGAGCAGATCGAAGCCATCAAAAACATCGAGGCTCACCGCCAGCAGCATGCGGTGCACGTGGTCAACGGCATCACCGGCAGCGGTAAAACCGAGGTGTATCTAGCGCTGTGCGAGGCCATGCTGGCCGATGGCAAACAGATACTGGTGCTGGTGCCCGAGATTGGCCTGACACCACAGCTGACCCAGCGTTTTCTTCAACGACTGAACGCCAACGTGGTGGTTTTGCATTCGGCGATGAACGACAAGCAGCGCTACGCCGCCTGGCACGCTGCCGCCAATAAGCAGGCGCAGCTGGTCATCGGCACCCGCTCATCAATTTTTACACCGCTGCCCGATCTTGGCCTGATCATCATCGATGAAGAGCACGACGGCAGTTATAAACAGCAGGACGGCTTTCGTTACAACGCCCGTGATCTGGCCATCCTGCGCGCAAAAAACAAAAACATCCCAATTGTACTCGGCTCGGCCACGCCTTCGCTGGAAAGCCTCAACAATGTTAATGAACAGCGCTATCACGCGCATTTTCTCAGGAAGCGGGCAAACAAAAAGCCGCTGCCGAAAATCCAGCTGATCAACCTGTGCAGCCAGAAATTATACGAAGGCCTGGCCGACGGCCTGCTGGCAAAAATCAAACAGCACCTCGAGCAACAGGGACAGGTGCTGCTGTTCATCAACCGCCGTGGTTTTGCGCCGCTGCTGATGTGCCACGACTGCGGCTGGACCACCAACTGCCAGCGCTGCGACGCGCACATGACATTCCACAAACGCCGCAACCAGCTGCACTGCCACCACTGCGGTTCACAGCGACCGGCTCCCGAAAACTGCGACGAATGCGGCAGCGACAATATTCTCGCCATCGGCGCAGGCACCGAGCGCATCGAACATTTTTTACAGGAACGTTTTCCCGAAACGCAGGTCAGCCGCATCGACCGCGACAGCACGCGCAACAAAGGCGCACTGCAGGATAAATTAGAAAAAGCACACAGCGGCGAGAGCGGCATTCTGGTCGGCACACAGATGCTGGCCAAAGGCCATGATTTCCCCAACATCACACTGGTCTGCGTACTCGACACCGATCAGGCGTTGTTCAGCGCCGATTTTCGCGCTGCCGAACACCTGGCACAGCTGATCACCCAGGTCTCCGGTCGCGCCGGTCGTGCAGAAAAACCGGGCGAGGTGCTGATTCAAACCCACCATCCCGACCATCCTTTATTGCAAACCCTGCTGCACAGCGGTTACCCAACCTTCGCCAAAGCCGCCCTACAGGAACGCACCGCCGCCGGCCTGCCACCAATCCACCATCTGGTGCTGCTGCGCTGTGAATCGGTCGATGCCAGCGCCGCGCCGACTTTTTTGCAGCAAGCCGCCGACCTTGCCAAACAAATCGAACTCAAAGACATCGACCTGTTCGGCCCCATCCCCGCACCAATGGAACGCCGCGCCGGGCGCTACCGCCACCAGATCATGCTGCAATCAAAACAGCGCAAAAACCTGCACCGGCTTTTGAACTGGTGGGTGCCGCAACTGCAACAACTGCCGGCGGCGCGCAAGGTGCGCTGGTCGATTGATGTTGATCCTTACGACACCTTCTAAAATCAAAATTTTTAATTGTAAGTTTTAAGTTATGAATAAAAAACTTACAACTTAAAACTTAAAACTTAAAACCGCCTTTAACGTATAATCCCAGCCCTAAAAACACGCAAAAACAAACCACTGGCAGACCATTGAAAGAATCCATCGAAAACTTGCTCGACCGGGCGCTGGACCAGCTCATCGCTGACGGCCTGATCGAAACTAAACCCGCGTTACAGATCACCCGCACCAAAGACGCGGCGCACGGCGACTTCACCTGCAACGTCGCCATGATGCTGGCGAAACAGGCGCGCAAAGCACCGCGTGATGTAGCGCAGGCGATTATCAATGCACTCGGCGAGCCACTCAGCGACAACCGTGCCATCGATAAAGTCGAAATCGCCGGCCCCGGATTCATCAACTTTTTTCTGGCGCAGGAAAGCACCTTAAATATCATCACCGATATTCTCGCTGGCGGCGACCGCTTTGGCGAAAGCAACACCGCCAACGGCGAAAAAGTGCAGATCGAGTTTGTCTCTGCCAACCCCACCGGCCCGCTGCACGTCGGTCACGGTCGCGGCGCGGCCTACGGTGCCACGCTGGCATCGCTGATGCGCGCCGTGGGTTTTGAGGTCGACTGCGAATATTATGTTAATGATGCCGGTCGACAGATGAACATCCTCGGCACCAGTGTCTGGCTGCGTTACCTGGAAATCAATAACATCAAATTCGACTTTCCGATCAACGGCTACAAAGGCGACTACATCTACGACATCGCTAACAGCATCAAAGCGCAACATGGAGAGGCCTTTGTTTTTTCTGCGGATGAGATTTTCAAAAACATTACTGCGGATGAACCGGCTGACGGCGACAAGGAAAAACACATCGATGACCTGATCGAACGCGCCAAAAAGCTGCTGGGTGAAGACAATTACCAGATCATTTTTAAAGCCGGGCTCAACAGTATCCTCGATGATATCCGCGAAGATCTGGACGAATTCGGCGTGCACTACGACTGCTGGTATTCCGAGCAGACGCTGGCTGATCGCGGCCTGATTCAAAAAGCCATCGAACAGCTGCAAAAAGCCGGGCACATCGAACAGCGCAACGGCGCGTTATGGTTTCTATCGACAAACTTTGGTGACGAAAAAGACCGCGTGGTCATTCGCGACAACGGCCAGGCCACTTACTTCGCCTCCGACATCGCCTACCACATGGACAAATTTGATCGCGGCTACCAGCGCCTGATCAACATCTGGGGCGCAGATCACCATGGTTATGTGGCGCGGGTGAAAGCCGCCATCGGCGCACTCGGTGCCAAACAGGAGCAACTGGATATTTTACTGGTGCAATTTGCCAACCTGTATCGCGGTGGCGAACGGGTGCAGATGTCGACCCGCTCCGGCTCCTTTGTCACCCTGCGCGAACTGCGCGAAGAAGTCGGCAACGACGCTGCACGTTTTTTCTATGTCATGCGTAAATGCGAACAGCACATGGATTTCGATCTGGATCTGGCGAAATCGCAGAGCAACGACAACCCCGTGTATTATATTCAGTACGCACACGCCAGAATATGCAGCGTGATCAATCAGCTGTCTGAAAAAAAATTAAAACACGATATCGATAACGGCGCGAAGAATTTAAACCTGCTCACCGAAAAACACGAAACTGAATTAATCAGCAAGCTGGATGCTTACGCCGACATGCTGCACAAAGCCGCGTTCAACGCCGAACCGCATTTGCTGGCGCATTACCTGCGCGAACTGGCAACGCTGCTGCACTCATATTACAACGCACATCAGTTTATTAATGAGGATGCCAATCTGCATGATGCGCGTTTTAACTTAATCATCGCAACCAGACAAATTCTGAAAAATGGCCTCACTTTACTGGGTGTGAGCGCACCGGAAAAAATGTGATCACAGATAACGTTGCATCAAAATTAAAACAATAAAAAACATTTAAAAAATTCAATGCCCAGAGATTACAAAACCCGCGCCACCACTAAAAATAAAAAATCACTGCCCGGTTATGCCTGGTTATTATCCGGACTGGCGATTGGTTTGTTTGTTGCGTTTATTGTTTATCTGGACAAGCAGCCCGAAACCGATAAAAACTTTGGCGATGCGGTTCAACATGAATTAACAAAGCTGAAACAACAGAGCAAGAAAGATTCTAAACAGGCAGCGGCACAAACAAGGCAAAAAAGCACAGAGAAAAAAGAGCCGAAATTTAATTTCTATACTATCCTGCCCGAACTGGAAGTTCTGATACCCGAAAACGAAACACGCCCACCGGAAGTCAAAAATACCGCCATTAGTAACAACAAAACCAGCGGCATAAAAAAACAATATGTACTACAGGTTGGTTCTTTTCAAAGTCTAAGTGATGCTGAAAAATTAAAAGCCAACCTGGCTTTTTTAGGGCTGGAAGCAAACATCCAGCACGTAACGGTCAACCGGCAGGCATGGCACCGAGTAAGAACCGGCCCTTACCAGAATAAACAACAGTTATATAAAAATCAAAAGCTTCTGAAAAAAAATAACATTCCTGCAATATCCATGGAGTTGAAATAAAACACTGCTGCTCCAGCATATGCATCCATCTCTTTCGGTATAGTTCGTCTTATGCTATTATTTCCGCGTCTTTTCGAGGGTCTAACAAAAACAACAATACACCGCCCCGTTAAAACGCGACAAACATGACAGCACCTCATGGTTGTACAACTCAAAGTGCTGATCACAACAAGAATTCGGAGATATGAAATGGCTTTATTTGACGATACCTGGATGAAATCCTTCCAGGAAAAGTGGAACGCAGAACCAACACTTTCTGGCGCACTGGAAAAAATTAACTTTAACTCTGTTATCGGCTACGGTTATCCCGGCGATGATACCTGCATTGGTTTTATCAACGTAGAGAACGGCCACGTAACAGAAGCCGGTGCTTATGATGGCCGCGAACTTAGCTGGGACATGCGCGCAGAGCAGAAGAACTGGGAAAAATGGCTGAAAAAAGAAATCGGCATGACCGGTTTAGGCCTGGCTTTCACCACCGGTAAACTGAAATTTAAAACCGGCGATTTTAAAGCCATGATTTCAGATCCACGCATGGCTGGCCCATTCATAAAAAGCTTTGGTGCCATGGGTCGCGTGTAAAACACAACTCATAACAGCAAACAAAAAAGCCACCTTAACCGGTGGCTTTTTTATTGCCAAAAATCGCTGATAACCAAAAGGCCGTTTTCTGCTATTAAAAGAAGTTGGCAGTTTGCAGTCGGCAGTTATCAGTTAAAAACAAAAGCCGTAGGCCTGCATAAGGAACGTTGCAGGCATTTCAGACAAAGCGCCGGCAACGCTATCGCTTATGCCAGCCTACAAAAAACTGCCAACTGATAACTGCCGACTGCAAACTTCTCTTCTGACTCAATAACAGACTTTTACAAACCACCATGCAAATCCTGCACTTTATCCTGCAACATTTTTGCAGACACTTCCTGCGGCGCAATCAACTCGCCGACCAGCAAACCGATACTTGATTTAAAACCTTTAAACAAACGATAAAAAATATTTGAACGCTGGCGACTAAACGCACTGCCCCACAACCCTTGTAACGCCATTGGAATAACCGGCACCGGTCGCCGCGTGATTATTTTTTCGATGCCATCTCTGAAAGTATTCATCCTGCCGTCAGCGGTTAATTTTCCTTCGGGAAAAATACAAACCACATCACCGTCTGCCAGCGCCTGATCAATATCATCAAACGCTTTATTCAGCAAAGCCTCGTCTTCATATTTTCCAGCAATGGGAATTGTTTTCGCAGTGCGGAAAATAAAATTCAGAACCGGCAGATTATATATTTTGTAATACATAACAAAACGCACTGGCCGCCGGATACAACCGGCAATGATCAGCGCATCGACATAACTCACGTGATTGCACGCCAGCACCACCGGGCCTTCATCGGGGATTTTTTCCAGACCACGCGCGCGCACACGATAGATGCTGTGGATTAATAACCACACCATGAATCGCATGAAAAATTCCGGCACCAGCGAATAGATGTAGATAGCAACGATGGCATTTAATATCGCTACCAGTAAAAACAGTTGCGCGATGGAATAGCCTGATGACAGCACGACGATAGCGACCACCGCCGACAACACCATCAACAATGAGTTAATAATATTATTGCCGGCAATCACCCGCGACATATGCGCCTGTTCAGAACGCTGCTGCACCAGCGCCATCAATGGCACGATATACAGGCCGCCAAAAAAACCAATGAGCACAACGTCAGCGATCAATCGCAGATGCCCGTTCAATAAAAACTCTTTTAGACCGAGCGTGACCGTCGGCAATACTTCCGGCTGCGAAAAATACAGGTCGACACCAAACAGGGTCAGGCCGATAGAACCGAACGGTACCAGACCGATCTCGATCTTTTTTCCTGATAACCAGTTACACAATAACGAACCAGTACCTATTCCCAAAGTAAACAATGTCAGCAGCAGGGTAACGACCTGCTCATTTCCACCCAGCGTTGTTTTTGTATAATTCGGCAGCTGCACCAGATAAGTTGCGCCCAGAAACCAGAACCAGGAAATACCCAGAATGGAAAGGAAAACGGTGCGGTTACTTTTAAGAAATTTGATATTGCGATGGGTTTCGCTGAACACGTTCCAGTTGATTTTTAAATTTTCGTTCAGTGATGGCGTTAACGGTATAGAGCGACTGGCCAGATAACCAGCGATGGCAAAACATACAACCGCCACCGCGACATACAACCGGCCCTGCTCCTGCGCGATCAGTACGCCGCCCAGAATGGTGCCAATCAGGATGGCGACAAAAGTCCCCATCTGCACCCAGGCGTTGCCTTCAATTAGTTCATTGGCGCTCAGGTGCTGCGGAATGTAACTGTATTTTGCCGGGCCAAAAAATGTCGACTGTGTGCCCATCAAAAACAGCAGAGCGATCAACACCATGATATATCCCTGCACGAAGGCTACGGCGGCAACCAGCATTATCACCACCTCCAGTAATTTTATCGTGCGTATGGATTTTGATTTTTCATATTTGTCGACCCATTGACCTGCGGTGGCAGAAAATAAAAAAAAGGGAAGAATAAATAATGCCGCAGAAATATTAATCAGCAGATCGGCATCCGCATCGATAAACTGTGAGCCCTGAAAGGCGATCAGAATAATCAATGCATTCTTGAATACATTGTCATTGAACGCACCCAAAAACTGCGTAATAAAAAACGGCAAAAACCTTTTTTGTGTTAAAAGCTCAAACTGTCCGGCAGCCTTTTTTTGTTCCTGTTTTTGCACCATCAACTGTACCCTGTTTATTCTTCTGTGTTCTTCAATTATTTCGCATTAATACGTCACGCCAGGCATTCTAACTACACAGTTTACAAGGTTAAATACCTGAAGCGCCCCTGGCCAGATCCATATAATAAATCGAATGATAATCTAGTATTTTCTGACGTTCAGGCTATCATTACATTAATCTTTCAGTATAAACGAGTATTTCATGCTTGAAAATTTACGTCGATATCCGCGCAAGGAAATAGAGATAGAAATCGAACTGCGTTTTCTTGAAGATAGTGCGCGCACCTTAATCACACGCAACATGAGTGAAGGCGGCCTGTTCATGCCAGTAAGCAACACGGAACACTATCCACTGGGGGAAATGGTCAGCTTGCGCTTCAAGAACCCGTTAGACAATTATATCGAGACCCAAAAAGACGCCATTATCGTGCGCCTGGATGACGAAGGTATCGCCGTGGCTTTTGTTGAGATAGACGAGTCATAACTCAAGCTAACTTTATTCACGCCTTATTACACTCTACACAGTCCAGTTCGTAACCAATTTTTTCTAACCGTCCCTGCACACTCACCACCCAGTGTCGCGTTTGCCACGGCGGATCATGGCGTACATGTTGTGTATGCCCACACGCCAATATGGCGACCCAATGCTGAAATTCATCCTGCTTGAAACCCGTTATCTTTTGTTTCATCGAGGATCAATCATCTACCGGACCTAACAGATGGCCCATCCACTGCGTTTCTGGCTTACTATCCAAAGCCAGCTTGACCGTTATAGTAAGCGGCACGGACAGCAGCATGCCAACCGGCCCTAGCACCCAGCCCCAGAAGACCAGCGAGACAAACACCACCAGTGTCGACAGGCCAAGACCTTTGCCCATATATTTCGGTTCGATGATACTGCCGATCAACACGTTTACCGCCACATAAACGGCCGCCACCAGCACCGCCGAAGTAAAACCCAACTGCACCAGCGTCAGAATGACCGCCGGCACCGCCGCGATGATTGATCCGATGTTAGGCACAAAGTTAAGGGCACCTCTATTAATTGCTTGTGCCCTCTGGCTTTACACCCAGCTCAGAATCAAGGCGCATTTTTGAAGCCATGCTCATTGCATATCAAGAAAGTGCAACGCTGAGTCTGAGCCAGGTGTAAAGCCCCGTAGGGCACGACCTGAAGCATGCATCTGCTGCGTTGTGAACCTAGAGAATGGAATAACCATTCTGCTGCGGCTCACGCCTTGCAGCTACATGCTTCAGGTCACGCAGAGGACATAAGCAATTAATAGAGGTGCCCTTAAGCATGAACGCCAGTACGCCCCACAACACCGGGTAATCAACGCCAATCAGCCACATAGCAACACCAATAATGAGCCCTGTTGCCATACTGATGATGGTTTTCATGCTCATATAACTGCGCAGCTTGTCGACGAACACGCGAGTAAAATCTTCATTGCCCGATGACGCGCCTGTATTATTGATGGTTAAAAATTTCTGCGTAAACCCAGCGGCTTCAATCAGCAAAAAAACCACGGTAAGAATAATCAAAAACGAATTTGTCAGCACACCGCCAAATCCTTTCAGAATGGCCGAGATCAAACCGACCGTGGCAGCAGGGTCGGCGACCTCCTTGATGCTGTCAGCAAAAGAAATGCCGTGGCTGTTCAGCCAGCGGATCAACTCACCCCACTCAGCGCTGATGCGCTGCTGATATTCTGGCAGGGTGCGAGTAAAATCGGTGATAGAGCTACCAATCAGAAAAGTCAGGCCAATACCAACCGACACCACCAGCAGCATCACCAGCGTAAGCGACAGACCTTTCGGCAAGCCTTTTTGTTGTAACGTACTCATCAGCGGAAAACTGATGACCGCGATAAAAACAGAAAGCAAAAACGGTACCAGCAAGGGCGCGGCGTATTTCAAACCAGCGATAACAATCACCAGTGCAGCGCTGACAATGATTGCGTGTGATGCAGAGGAAAAAGAATTTTTCACGGTGTTTTATATCTCACTTGTGTAATTCAACATCGAACCCAAAGAGAGACGTTGTTCGTTGTTCGTAAAATCTGAAAAACAGTAGAAACAATATATGCATTGGCTATTATCGTGTTTTTCGCTTTTAACGAATGACGAATAACGAACAACGTCGCCTTTGATTACTGCCATTCACTTATCAGCGCTTAACTCAGCCTCTGGCTCCGACAACTCAACATCTTCCTCCTTCAACTCAACTTTTTCGATTTTTTCAAAACGGCTGCTGATCTTCTTCGCTGACAAGTGCACTTCATCCACATCTTTATTCGCCTGCTGGATATGTTTCGACAGATTATCCATACGTTTTCTGAAGCGTTCAAAATCTTTCGCCAGATTCACCAGATGTTCCTGAATAACGTGTACCTGTTTACGCGTTGCGGAATCTTTCAACACCGCCCGCGCGGTAGTCAGCACCGCCATCAAGGTTGTTGGCGACACCATCCACACTCGGGCGCGCTGCGCTTCTTCGACCAGCTGTGGCTGGTGCGCATGGATCTCGGCAAACACCGCCTCTGCCGGGATAAACATAATGGCACCATCAGCGGTTTCGTTTTCGATGATATATTTATCGGCAATATCCTTGATGTGTTTTTTGATATCCAGACGGAACTGCTTTTCTGCATTCACCCGGTCGACATCGCTGGCATCGTTGTCCATCATCTTCTGAAACGAATCCAGTGGAAACTTTGAATCGATGGCGATATGCCCGGTTGGCTCCGGTAGAAACATCATGCAGTCAACCCGTGTGCCGTTACTCAGCGTGTGCTGCAAAGCATAACTGCCTTCGGGCATGACGTTGCTGATCAGGCCGGCCATCTGCACTTCGCCAAAGGCACCGCGTGAACGTTTGTCGGTGAGCACTTCCTGTAGGCTCACCACGTTGCTGGAAAGTTCGGTGATGCGTTTTTGTGCTTCGTCGATCATCGCCAGACGTTTCACTACATCGGTAAAGGTTTCGGTGGTTTTTTCGAAGCCCTTGTCCAGGCGACGCTCGACCTGGCCGCTGATTTCACCGAGACGTTTCTGCAAAATCTCATGCAGCTCGTTATTGGATTTGGCAAAACTCTCGATGCTTTTCTGCGACATTTCGCCCAGACGTTTTTCGATGCTCTGTTGCATGTCACCAAAACGCTGTTCAAAATCCGATTTTATTTTCTGCAAACTCTGCAACTGCTGCTGTAAATTCTGCTGCATATCTTCGCTGGATTTCGCCAGCCGCTCGACCGACGCCTGCGACATTTCACCCAGCCTTTTTTCCAGCGCCTGCTGCACTTCGCCAAAACGCTGCTCCATTTTCACCTGCATACTGCCCTGCGCTTCGAGCAGCGCGGTTCGCGTCTGCTGAAAACTTTCCTGCAAGGCCTGCGCTTTCTGCACCTGTTCGTCAGTATCCAAAGCCAGCGCTTCAAATTTTTTATTCAGCCGCCAAAGCAGCGCAACAAGCAAAATGATGACCACGCCCAACAGCGCAGCAAGCAACATTTCCCCGTCATTTATCTGTACATTAGCCAATTGCATAACACCCGGTCGAGACTACGATATAATCAGTATTTTTACGCTACTCTACCATACGTCGTGAGCCACATTCTCTGCAAAACCAGTGATATCAAAGACCCCGGCAGCAAAAGTTTTGATGTCAAAATAAACCGAAAAACACTGTCGATTTTTGTGGTGCACAAGGACGGTCAGTTTTTTGCTTATTACAACAGCTGCCCGCACACCGGTGCCAGCCTGGAATGGCAGGAACACCAGTTTCTTGATCTGGACAAGGCGCTGATCCAGTGCGCAACACACGATGCGCTGTTTGTGATTGACTCGGGGAAATGCATTGCCGGACCCTGCTCGGGGGACGCATTAAGCCCTATCCCGCTCTCCATCGAAGAGGGCGAAATCCACCTCGAAGTATAATTCCTGTCGATAAGACAGGAAGATATCAATCACTTGCGTTATTCCACAGCTAAAAACCCTGGTTTTTATCAGATAAACTTGACACTACCCTCTTTATTTCCTATGTTAGTAAACGTTTACTTATATAAATAAACATTTAATAACTACAATCTTCAATGAGGAGTTAAACATGAGCGATTTTGATTCAGAATTAGATGCTAGCGGTTTAAACTGTCCACTGCCTATCCTGCGCGCTAAGAAAGCAATTTCAGCTTTAGATGCAGGCCAGACACTGCGAATTATTGCAACTGACCCGGGTTCTGTAAAAGACTTCGAAGCCTTCTGCAAGCAGACAGGTAACGAGCTGAAATCAAGCGGCGAAGAAGACGGCAAATTTGTCTTCATGATTCAGAAAGCTGCCTAAGCATTTCACAAGCACTACATAAGGATTATTAAAAAGGACACATAAAGTTGAGTCATCGACTTTCAGGCCCTGAGCGCAAAGAGAGTATTCTTTCTGCCGCTCAGGGTCTTTTTGCTAGCAAGGGCTTTCACGGCGTTTCTATCGATGAGATCGCACGCGCGGTCAACGTCAGCCCGGCCATCCTGTACCGGCACTTTGACTCCAAACAAACCCTGTACGCTGCGGTGCTGGAAAAATTCGCCGGCCAGCGCCAGAGTTACGTCGACACCATCGTCAACCACGGCACCAGTTTTGAAGATGCACTCGCTGGTATGACCCAGGTGTACATCGCAAACATCGCAAAAAACCCGGACATTTTACGAATAGAACTACACAGTTTGCTGGAAGGCAACCCGGCCACCCTGGCTTTTTTTCAGAACCGCTGGAAAAGTTTTACCGACTACATCGAATTCGGCCTCAACGAGTTTTTAGCTTACGACATACCCAACCGCGAAAGAACCATCCTCAGCGCCGGCCTGATGTTTCAGGGCATGGTCCGCGAAGCACTGATTCAAAAATGCCTGCAACCGCAGGATCGGCTGATTGACCTCAGCCTGTACGAACTCAGCAACGAACTGGTCAGCCTGTTTTTACGCTCTATCGGCATCAACAAAACCCAGCTGTCACGCAAAGCAACGATTTCCCGTTAGTATTTTTCTATCTGATATTTGCGGCTGACAAATGCCGTAATTTACGTTAAATTCCACCCCACTTTTAATTAATCAGAAGGCTCCACCATGAACTTCAAAAAACTTTTACTCAGCATCACCGCCCTGGCGCTGGTGTTCCAGATTCAACTAGCCAACGCCGACAATCCGAAAGTTAAAATAGAAACCAGTAAAGGCAGCATAATTATCGAGCTTTATCCGGACAAAGCCCCTGTTACCGTTGCCAACTTCCTGGAATACGTAAACGCCGGCACTTACGACGGCACCATCTTTCATCGCGTAATTAAAAACTTTATGAATCAGGGCGGTGGTTTTACTGCGGACTTTAAAAAAGTCGACAACAAAGACCCTATCAAAAACGAGGCCGACAACGGTCTGAAAAACCTGAAAAATACGGTTGCCATGGCGCGCACCGGTGACCCGCATTCAGCCACTAATCAGTTTTTCATCAACACGGCTGACAACGCTTTTCTGGACCACACCAGCAAAACATCACGCGGCTGGGGTTATACCGTGTTTGGAAAAATCATTGAAGGGCAGAATGTTTCCGGTATCATCTCACGCGCCGCCACCGGCCCCGGCGGTCCGTTTTCAAAAGACGTGCCGCGCACCACGATTACTATCATTAAGATGAGTGAGATTAAAGAATAGTTCGGCAGCTTATGCCGGTCATCCTGAGGTTTCTACTCTCGAGTCGAAAGAGATGTCGGCGGTTTTTTTGTAGGCTGGCATAAGCGATAGCGTTGCCGGCCTACGGTTTCACTCGTTCCCATGCTCTGCGTGGGAACGCATACGGACGTTACGATAAGTAATAAATCGTATTGTATGTAAAAAGGCAGGTATGGTTTCCCACGCGGGAGCGTGGGAACCAGTCAACGTTGCTCGTTATTCGTCGTTCGTC
>VAPG01018828.1_pt1 | contig 16028 bp, 21 predicted proteins | sample 3393851 | NCBI WGS metagenome assembly VAPG01 (sample SAMN08290438, study PRJNA428436) | hydrothermal vent metagenome | isolation source: Deep-sea hydrothermal vent chimney | place: Atlantic Ocean: South-mid Altantic Ridge | depth 2194 m m
TCTGTCCCAACTCTTTAGCTCTATCAAATAACTCAGAAATTTTCGTCATTCCATCTAAAAGTGAATATTCTGTATGTAAATGTAAATGTGTAAAACCCATATAAAATAAAGATGTTTTTACTTTAAAAAATTTGTCGCACTACTCAAATGTAGTTCATAAAATTAAATATCTTTTTGTTTTCCAAAAATACTATTTATATAATATTCTATTAATTCTAAGCTTTCTTTTGTATAATTTGGAACATTATAATTTTTAGCTAATTCTAAAGATGGTTTTAAATATTTTCTAATATTACCCTCATTAACAGTAAATCTCAATTTTCCTGAACATTTTGTACAAAATCCACTTAACGGTGTCCGTCTAAATTTTTTACCACAATTAGAACATATAAAAGATTGCTTCATAAATTTTTTTAAATTTCCATCAATATCTCTAAGAAAATGCCTCTCTATAATAAGCCGAGCAACATCTTTTTCATCTACGGCACGAAGTTTTTTTGCCAACTCCATTTGTGCATCAACCTTTTCCTTCATTGTTGGTAAAATCTTATATATTCCATTATTATTCCCATTATTGAAATTACTAGTATCATTAGTAAATCCATTTCCTGTAAAACCACTTTCTCCTGTTTTTAATTTATCACTTATTAATTCAATTTCTCCTCTAATAGAACTAGAATGCATCCCTTTTTCTGCAAATTTATAAAGATTTAATGGGTATTTTTTACAACTTTCAAAAAATAAAATTTGATCATCAACCTCTCCAGCATTAATTCTTGCGTTTAAAACAAGTGGAGCATCTTGACTACCACCTCTATGGTTTGGTAAAAATTTTAATGAAAAATTTAACAAAACATCCATTAATAACATTACTGACGCCTCATCTCCATCACAATCCCTCCTCATAGCAGCATGTATATATGGACTTGCCAATATTCCTTGCATATCACCAAAACCAATAATACGACCAACAACTCCAGCACAATTATGTGGAGCTATACAAACAACATTTGTCCCAATTAAATCAAGGCTCTCTTTAAAATTATAAAATTTATCTAACTTATAAAATAGTTCTAATTCTTCATCTATAAAATTAGCTATATTTAAAAAAACCTTATCTGCACGCTCTTTCCCCAAAATAGAACAATTTGGTAAAACAATATCATGTGGCATAATTTCTAATATTTGATATTTATTAACCAATTCTTTGCCTTCAATATCCCTTAAATAACCAAGTTTTTTTAATAAACCAACATCTGTCCCAATTTCTATTGGTTTAAAATGTGTTAATGGAATTTCTGTAACATCATACCTAATTGTTCCATCTTTATTTACATTTAAACCAAATTTTGCCCTTAAAATCCCCTTTGCTAAATTTTCTGGTATTCCAGATTCACTATTTAAATTAGAAACACCATTAATAACAGAAGGAATATCAGAATCATTGATATTTAGTTTTTTTACTGCTATATCAAAATATTTTTTAATATTAATCTTTTGTAACCATTTGTTTTTAGATTTTTCATGTAAATTACATTTATTATCTTTAATTTCTCTACATTTTTCACAGAAAACCATTAAATACCCTAATTCGCCACATTTTTCACATTTTTCAAAAACACTTTTATTTCCACAACTACATTTATACATAGGAAAATCACTACTAACAAACTCTTTTTTTATGATATTTTTTGTTTTATCTGAAGATTTTCCAATAGGAAACAAAACATTTGGACTACCTGGTATTTTTCTAAGTTTTGATTTTTCTGGTCTACCCATACGAGCACCAATAAATGTTCCAGCTTTGTCTTTTATAATACAAGAACACATTTTATTAACAATAACCAAAACATCATCTAAATTATTAACAGTATTAAATTGTTGAGTATTATTTATATCTAATTTTCCCAAATTAAAAAACAAAGCTCTACTTGTTTTATTAGTAATAATAATATTGTCTCTCTCAATTTTATGCTCAATTCCTAAAAGTTCAAGTGCACGCTTCCCTAACTTAAATTTTTCTCTATTGTTTTTGTCCCATTTTAAAAACAATTGATTATCTCTCCAAACACGGTTATTTAACCAATTTAATAAATTATTAAACTCTTTATTGGAAATTTGTGACCAATAAAAAATAAAAGCAGGGTGTAATGGTATATTATAGTCATTACTTATTTTAATTGCTAAATCTAAATCTATATCTTTTATTTTTTTACCAAATTCAGCATTCCACCATTCAGAGACATATCCTGGCTTAATTAAATCAGTATTTCTATCAATAATATCTCCAATGGAAAACAAAATATCTCCTAAATAAATAATTTCTGAAATATTATCACTTTCATATAAATCCAAAGCCTCTTTATAATCATTTATTTTTTTTACAGAACCATTTTTTAATTTTACAATAGGACCACTAATGGAATCACAGGAGGTAATTATACAACCTTTTGTTGGTTTTTCAATCTTTAATTGTGTTCCATTTGATAAAAAACCACCAGTAATACCCATAGTTGCAGGATGTATTGAAGCAGCACTAAATCCACTTGTTCTATTTCTACCATATCTAAACCTAAAACCACCACTTCTTTCCGGATATCCATAAATTGGACGCCCAGCAACTAAATTTTCAATATAAGTAGGAATATTGGACTTCTTTTTTTGTTGTTGTTTGTGTAAAATTATATATTTTTCAACCCATTTAAAACCATTATAAATTAATCCTTTATTTTTTGCATTATTCAAACGGCCCCATGCTTTTTCAATTTTTTGAGCTAAACCTTCAGAAAAAACCAAACACATTCCACCCCTAATTTTATTTGTAGAAATCCTATCTAAATCTTTAAAATCTGAAACATCTAATCTCTCTGTTGGAGACCCATCAATTTGAATTGATAAATTTTTAGCTAAAAAAAGCATTTCTTCTTCACTGGGAAAATATTGTAAATTTGCAATCTTTTCATGAAAATCTTTATTTTCTTGAACGTATCTCATAATTTCATCTTTAGTTATATCATATTTTGCATATCCAAATTTTTCTCTTAAATAATCAATTAAAATTAAAATTAAACAAACAGATGTTGTTCCCGCACTACGAATAGGACCACTAAAATTAGCAATAAAATATTTTTTTCCATTTTTTGTTTTTCCCAACTTTAAACCAGTAAAACCCTCAATTGGACTAGAAACAACACCTAATGTCATATAAGCAAAAGCAATTCTTATTCCAATATCAATTCTTTTTAATTCATTAGAAAATTTACCAAATTTTCCTTCCGAAATCTCTTGAGCAATTATAAAAATAATCATAATATCTAATTTACCAAATTTATTTTCTAATTCTAATATTCTTTTTACAATATTTTCAACAGGAATCTCATTATAAATGGTTTTTATTAAATTAACAGCTCTTTCTGCCATATTTAATGCTAATGGACATTCAACTTTTCTAACAGGATCCAAACCCTTACTTCTAGCATTATCTGCAACCAAATAATATTTATCAATATCTTTTTTTAAATTATAAAAATATTCTTTCATTATTGTTAAATTTTTTCATTATTTAATTTAATTTCATTATTATTAAAATCTAATATCTTAATTTTTTTACTTTTCAAATCAAGAATTGGTATTTTACATAAATATTGTTTATTTTTATATTCTAATTCATTATTATCTTTCCAAGATGATGTTGAAATAATTAAAATATTATTATAATTACCTATTTCTACTTTATTTTGTCCACCAATAACAAAAATATCCGGTATTTCGTCCAAAACCAAATCATCTCTATCTTTATTTAATAATATGTTCATATTTCCATAAACTGAAGGAAAATGTCTTCTTTTTAAAATTTCTTTTACAGCTTTAATTGAATTCATTTTTGATTGTCTAAGTTTAGGTATTTCATTAATAAATTCTTTTAAATTCCCACTATTATAAAATAATATTTTTAATCCTTCAATTTTAATCAATGATGGATTTGAAATTAATTTTACATTATCCATTTTATTCAAATCACAAGCCCATTTTTCAGAAATAATTGATTGTGGTTCACCAACCCATACAACATCATGCTTCCCAGGACAAATTATAATTTCTATATCTTTCCTAATTTTATTTAAAATAAAATACAGTTCTTTATATTGATTCCTACACCCACTTATTTTTAAAAATTTTTTTTGTTTGGGATAAATATTAATTCCGTCAATATTATTTCCAACTAAAACAAAATATTTTATCTTTTTTGCTAAATTTTTTTGTCTTTCATCTCCTATTTCACCATTTAACCATTTAATAAATTTTATTAAGTTTTTTTCTAAAAAATATTTAGATCCAATATGAAAATCACCACCAAATGCAATCATATTATTATTCTTTCCATATTTTTCAATATTTAAATATGCATCTGGTAAAACCAAATCATTAACAAATAACATTTTAGAAGAACCAGAACATTTAAACGCAACAATATCATCTAATAATAAATTTTGCGCCATTTCAAATAATTTTTTATTTTCTCTATTTATTAAAATAACAATATTTCCAGTTAAATCTTCAATTTCAATTAATAAATTGTTGTTTTTTGTTGTTGTTTTGTTGTAAATCATTCCAATAACCCAAAAAACTCCATTATTACTCCCAATTTTTCGAATTGAAATTAATTTTTCAAAATTTTTATTCATTAAAATATCTTTTAATTTTTCAAATCTATCCCTAAAATAATTAATAAAATCTTTAATTTCTATTTTACCAGAATTTTTTTTAATATTATTTAAAATTTTAATATTTGTTTCATTATTATTTATATTTATATTGTATTTATTAAAAATTTCCTTTGTTAATATATTGTTAGAAAATCCTTTTTCTTTTAATTTATTAATTATTTTTAATAATTCTTGTTTTTTTAAATTAATAAATAAATTTAATACATTTTTATCTAAAAAAAAACCATTTTTCTTACAAAAATTTAATATATCTTGTTTTTCCATTTTTATCTTTAGTTTTAAAACAAAATATATTAAAAAATACTTCTATTTTTTAATATATTTTGTTTTTATTTATATAATCCAAGAGATTTTACTAGAATATTTTCAACTTTATTAAATAAATTTTCTGGTATTACTAATTTTATCTCCCTAGTTCTACCATGACGACCCTTCGAAATAACTTTTGCATTAATAATCCCTAACATATCAATTTCTGCAATAATATCTGAAATACGTCTTTGTGTTAAAACATCAGTTTTAACTAATTTACAAATATCTTGATATAAATTATAAACATCTCCAGTATAAAATTTATCTAATTTACCAGAATTTACTTGTTTTGTTAATTCTAATATAGAATATAATGCCAATTTAAATTGTTTTGGCTCGCTTTCTACAATATCCAAAATTTTATCTTTTTCCATTTTAGAATTAGCTAAATCAATATATTCTTCACTAATTATTTTTTTTGCATCTCTTTCTGATAATTCTCCTGCAATTCTAAGTAGATCTAATGCTCTTCTAGCATCACCATGTTCTCTTGCAGCATAAGCCGCACATTTAGCAATAACCCCATTAGCAACAGTATTCTCTTTAAATGCCTCCTCACACCTTTCTTTTAAAATATCTTGTAATTGAATAGCATTATAAGGATGAAATATAAATTCTTCCTCACCTAAACTTGATCTAACTCTAGGATCTATATTTTCTAAAAAAGTTACTTCATTAGAAATTCCTATTAATGATATTTGTGCCTTATTTAACTCTTGGTTTAATCTAGTAAATGAATATAAGAAAGTATCATCCATTTTTTTAATCATTTGATCTATTTCATCAAAAATAAAAATAATTAATTGTTTTTTTTTATCAATTATTTCAATAAATTTACTCCAAACTTGGTCTGTGGGAAGCCCAGTGGAAGGTATTTTACCCCCAAGTTGACGAATTAAAGCAGCTAAAACTCTATATTCAGTATCTGCTACTTTTTTCATTTTACAATTTAAATATTCAAAAGTAATATTTATATTTAATTCTTTGGATTTTTTTATTATCTCATTCTGTACATACTGAACAGAAAGTGTTTTTCCTGTTCCAGTTTTACCATAAACAAATAAATTACTTGGTCTTTCCCCCCTTAAAACAGAAGCAAGAATAGATGCAATTGATTTTATTTGATTATCACGATGAGGAATAGATTCTGGAGTATATTTAACTTGTAAAACACTTTTATCTTTAAATAAACTATTATTAACAGCTATATTAAATATATTATCGAGTTTAACTCCCATTTTTAATTTTTATATAAAACTCCATATTATTCAAAAAAAACAGAGCTATTTAAACTTTCATATAATAATTAAATAATAATTTTTATATTAATACATACCCCTACACCCCTATTTCCTATAAAGAATTTATTTATAAATATATAATAAATTTATAATATAATATATATTATATTATATATATTATATTATATTATATATTTATAAATAAAAATAAAAAAAAGAAACTTTTATAAAATATAAACTTTTAAAAAAGTTTCTATAAGAAATGAAGGTGTCACACTAATAAATACAAATAAAATATTCTTATAAAACATAAAAAATATTTTTCTAAAACAATCCATTCCGGACAACATCAAAATAAAGAAAGATTTATAAACAAATATAATCTAAAGAATATATGGAAAAAAGACCATTTAAATTATTACTAGGAAAACAAATTGTTACAAAAGAAGGGAAAAAATTAGGAATAATAAAAGATATTACATTTGAAGCAAGAACAGGAGAATTGATTCATATAGTATTACAAAATTTAACAATATATACATCAAGTTTATCATTAGAAAGAACAAAAAACAAAGAAGTATTAATACCATATAATGCAGTAATAGCAGTTGGTGATTTTATTGTAGTTTCAGAAGAAGATTTGTGGTAATCTAACCCTTATCTAACCCTTATCTAACCCTTATCTAACCCTTATCTAACCCTTATCTAACCCTTAATCTAAAAATATATTATAAAAAACAATCATAATTATAAAGAAATTATATCTTTTTATTTTATGGATCCTATAAAAGAAGCATTTTTTAAAATAAAAGAAGAAATTTTATTATTAAAAGAAGAAATTAAAAATATAAATAATAAAATATCAAATATACAGACAATTACAATAAATAATCAATCGATAATATCTGAATTATCCAACAAACAAACAAATATACAGACAGATAATAAAGATATACAGGCTCTATATAGTCAAAATACACCTATTTCCACAGGAAATAAAGGGGTTCCAACAAACAAACCAACACACCAACCAACAAACCAACACACCCAAAATGACTCTAATTTAGATTTTAAAGAAATAAATAAAATATTAAACTCATTAGATAATGTAAAAAAAGAAATAAGACTTAAATTTAAACGATTAACTCCACAAGAGATGTTGGTTTTTAGTAATATTTACCTAATGGATGAACAATCTGATATAAAAATAACATATAAATTAATAGCTAAAAATCTAAAATTAAGTGAATCATCTATACGTGAATATATAAATAAATTAATAAATAAAGGAATACCAATAAATAAAACAAAACAAAATAATAAGACAGTTATTTTAAAAATATCACAAGATCTAAAAGAAATAGTTAATTTAAACACAATACAACGGCTTAGAATGATTTAATAAAAATTAATGATTTAATATAAAATAATTCGATTAAACGAATAAATAACAATAACATAATACACTCACTTTTTAACAATAATATTATACCATATAACCCCAAATCTAACATATTTGAGTTAGTTATTTCCCCTTTATCTCACATTCCCCTTTATCTCACATTCCCCTTATCTCACATTCCCCTTATCTCACATTCCCCTTATCTCATTTAATTATTTTAACTCTCACTTTTAATCTTTTTATAATAAAAAACACCTATTTTAACTCTCACTTTTTCACTTTTTCCTTCTTTTTGATTGATTTACTTTTATTTTAACACTTTTTAACACATTATTTTTAAGTTCATCTGGAATATATAACCTTTTTTTACCATTAAATTCTTTATATTCCATTATTAAATTAATATTTTTTTGTTTTATAATGTTAATTTGTCCACGAATAGTACTTTTACTTTTACCAAGTAAAGAAGCCAAATCCTCATAACTAAGTTTCATATCTGAATTTAACAAAGCCCATATAATACCTCTCTCCATTATAGTAAAATTAGATAAAATATCTGTTTGAACACCCGTTTGGACAACTGTTTGAACAGAGGAAGAGGTTGTTTGTTTATTAGATGGTGTTTGTGTTTGTTTGGACACACTGTTAGACAACTGTGGTCCAAAGAATGAAATAAAATCCTTTATTTCTATAATATCGTTTTGAATAGATAAAATTTGATTTTTAATATTTGATATATCATCATTCTGTAATAGATGTTTATCGTCGAGATGTTTAATCCAAATACCAACTTTATTAAAGTCATTTTTAACATATTTAAAAGAATCTTGAACATCTTTTCTTAATGTTTCAATACCTTTTTTTTTCTTAAAAAAACTCCACATCTTAATATTATTTAATATTATTTCTTTATAAATCTTTGTGGTGTTCAAACACTAAACACCAAACAAACACCAAACAAACACAAAAAATCAATAAATTAAACACAAAATATAAGGGGTGTTCAAACACCAAACAGTAACATTTATCGTATATAATATTAAAAAAACACAATAAAAGATTAATACAATCCTATAATTATAAAAATAAGCATGTTTGGACACTATTAAACACCAAACACACATACAACCTGTTTGATAATTACAAAACAAACAAACACCAAAAAGATTATAAGTATTGAATAAAATAATTAAATATGAAATTAAAAATTAAATTGTTTTATTCTATAATTATTTCAGGTATATTTACAATTATAGCTGTATTTGTTCCAATGATACCATGCAGAATAACACCAAATATTCCAAATAAAATTTACAAATGGACACTTTGCTCCCTGAATACAAACACACAAAAAAACATAACAGAATACCTTGGCTATACTTTATCTTTAAATAAAGCATATTTATTAGTATTTATAATAACATTTATGTTTATGGTGTTTCTTTTTTATAAAATTAAAAAATTAGGTAATAATAAAAAATGAGATATAATGAATTAGTAGATATAATAATATGGATGGTAGGATTAATTATATCTATTTTTGTTGGCTCGGAAATGATTTTAAATAATATTTCAATTTCAATTATTCCATTAATTATAGAAAAAATAATGGGTTGGTTTATTATTATTGGATCAATAACTGGAGCAATTATAACAATTTTTAACAAATAATTTAATTTATTACGTTTTTTTATAAATATTTAAAAAAATTCGTACAATATACATTATGTGACGTTCTTATAGGCTTAATCGAACGGATTTTGTATGTTTGCATAAATTATTTAATATGCGAACGGATTTTATATCCATTGTAATCAAAATATGTATTAATTGCAAATTAGAAAAAGAGCATCATGCGAAAGGACTTTGTTATTCCTGTTATAAAAAACTAAATTGGAATCCTAAAATAAAAACCTGTCATAGATGTAAGAGAAAAATTGCCATTCACGCAAAGGGTCTTTGTGCGAGTTGTTATAATTTAACATTTCATTTAGATAAATCAAGAGCATATAACCAAAGAAAACGAAACAACATAGACATAAAAACATTTAGAAAAGTAACCCAAGAGTGTGTTATTTGTGGATTTTCACGAATTGTAGATATTCACCATATAGATACAAATAATACAAATAATACAAAAAAAAATCTAATTGGGCTTTGTCCAAACCATCACAGAATGATACATAATTCAAATTTTCGGTTAGAGATTTTCGTTATACTTAAACAAAAAGGATATAATATACCCCTAGAAAACAATATAATTAATCCAAAAATGGATTCTTAAACAGATTTTAAGGTGTTCTCTTGCTATTTATAATACAAACAGATAACATTTACTTATTAATATTTTTTCTTAAATTTTAAATGAAAAAGTGAGAGTTAGAATAAGGGACTTTTTTATAGAAAAGAGAGAGTTAAATATAATTAAAAAAAATAAACTATTATAGAACAAAAAAGTTCTTACAATATAAAAATAACAAAACAAAAGAACAAATAGAAAGTTATTCGTTTTAACGAAAATCAAAAATATTACTTCTTACTAAAACAATCCCTACAAAGGACTGGCTTTCCACCCTGAGTTGGTTTAAAGGGAACAGTTGTTGCTTTACCACATTTAGCACAAACAACATGAAAATCCTGTCTCTTATTGTTAAACCCTTGTCTATTATTACTAAACCCTTGTCTCTTATTATTAAACCCTCTATCATTATTATTTTTATAATTGGGTTTATTAGGTTTAAAACAAGAATTACATTTTACTGGACGACCACTAGTAGGTTTAAATGGAATTTCACATTCCTTACCACACTCGGAACAAACCGCCTTAAATTTTTCTCCTTCCATAGAATTAATCTAAAATATAACTATAAAAACCTTCGCATTGTTAAAAACAAAATGAAAAACTCAGAGTTTTTAAAAAAAATAGAAATAGAACTTAAAATATCAAAAGCATCACCACACACAATAAAAAACTATATTAAACAAAACCAGATTTTTTTAAATTTTATAAAAAGACAATCAGAAGATGTAACCACCGACGACATTAAATATTATATGTCTGAGAACTTAACATCATCAGCTTCATCAACAATAGTTCTTTTTCTTGCAGCAATAAAATATGGATACATCACGGTTTTTCAAAGAGATCCAACAATAACAATAAAGAGGCCAAAAAAAGAAAACCACATTCCCGTAACTCTTTCAAAACAAGAAATTAAAATACTCCTTTCTCATATAAAAAACGAAAAATCTAATTTAATCGTAAGTTTTGTTTATGCCGTTGGATTAAGGGTTTCAGAATTAGTAAACCTAAAAGTAGAAGATATTAATTTATTGGAAAACATAGGAAATATTCGCCAAACAAAAGGAAACAAAGATAGGGTTTTTAATATCCCAAATTTTTTATTATATCAAATAAAAAACCAACTACAAAAACAAGAAGAGTTAAAACAGAAATATCTTTTTTCTGGAAGAAATGGAAAAATTTCCATAAGAAATATCCAAAAAATAGTATCCAAAGCAGCAAAGAGGGCTAATTTAAAAGGTGTGCATACTCACACTCTTCGACATTCTTTTGCAACCCATCTTTTGGAAGATGGAATTGATATAAGAAAAATACAAAAACTTCTAGGGCATTCAAATCTTTCAACAACACAAATATACACCCACGTTTCAAACAAAGAATTAAAAAAAATAAAATCCCCAATTGAATCTTTCTAAATAATAATAGATTAACTTATCTAAACGAAGTCTGCCTATTAGCCCTAGCTTTAGAATCACCAGGTTTACAGGTTTCTTTTCTACGAGTATCAGCAATTAACATATTTCTATCATAAGTCATAAAGGCATCATGTATTTCCTGATTACAGGTAAATTTAATAATTGCCTTAGCAATAGCAAGTCTTCCAGCTTCAACCTGGCAAGATATTCCACCACCTTTAACATTTAAAACAATATCAAAATTAAATTTTTTTAAAATATCTTTTGCTATAATTAATGGTTCACTTATTTCAAGTTGTTGTAATTTACCCAAGAAACTAAGGGGTCTTTTGTTAAAAATAACTTTTCCATCCCCACTTTCAATAGTAGCCTTTGCAACAGCTGTTTTTCTTTTACCAGAAACAACCATTTTTTTAATTATCATTTCAATAACCTCACAATTTCTGCGATAGTAGAATATTTTACAGGTTTTCTATAATCCAACTTTATACTGTTTTTTATTTCCCCACCAATATTACATCTCAATCTTCTAAACGCACTTCTCCCCTTATCTCTATCCCAAGGAAGCATACCACGAATCATTCTCTTAACTAACCTATCCGAAACACGAGGGTATTTTGGTCCTTTCATAGAACCACCACTACCCATTTCTCTTTTAGCCAAAATTTTTTTCGCTAAGAGTTTCTTGTCGCCAGAAATTATAATTTTATCACAATTTATAACAACAACATTATCACCATTCAATAAATCTTTACTAACCTTACTAGCAAGTCTACCAAAAACAACGCCATCTCCATCGTAGGTTAAATTTGCCATTATATAAAAATAAGACCCCTATATTTAAAATTTTTACTAATCATCTTAATATATCATAACCATTTAATTCAGGATTTTTTTTAATTTCATCTTCAATAAATACAAATGTTCCGTTTATACTTTTTATTTTATCTAAAGCTTTTTCACTAATAGACCATGCCACTATTTTTTTAGCCTCACTTAATTCTCCAGCACTTAATACTTTTCCAGCAATTAAAACATCACCTTTAACCATGTCAATATCTTTTAAATTAATGGCTGGCCATCTTCTTTTTGGTCTTGCTAATTCTTTTGCAACAATGGGGTTTGATTTTTTAAGCTTAATAATAACAGTGGTGAGTTTATCATCCATCTTAAACCGCATTCTCTTTTCAATTTTAGTTTTACTTATTTTAATTTCCATAATTATTTCAAAACCTTAGAAACATCAGAAAGGTTACTTTTTAGTGCTTTACATGCCTCCACAAAAATTTTTTTAGCCTCTAATTGTCCCCAAGACTCAATTATAAAAACTAAACTATCATCAAAAGTAATATCAACACCATTATATTTCTCAAAATATTCTTCATCTAATTTACACATCCATCCATTTTTAACCCGAATAATCTCTCCATATTTTTCAAAAACACCGGGATGAATTTTTGCTAATTCAATGTGTTTTTCCCCTTCTTTATTGAGTTTTATTTTAGGCAAATGTCTATAATAAACAAGTCCAGGCATAAACTTAGCGTGATTAATTCCTTTTCCAGCACTAGCTCGAGCTACTAATTCTAAGGTTTGGTTTTCCCCCAATAATACAATAGGAGTTTCTGGATAAACAACATCTCCCCCCATTTCTTTTGCAAAAACCATTTCCCCATCCCCACTTCCATTTACCTTTAATTTAAATTCTATAAAATCACCCTTCTTCATTTTTTGATTTTTTAAAGATATTAATCCAAGCCGATGTGCAATAATTTCATCATAAAGAGCAGAATCATTTTTATAAATATCTGCCTCAGTAATAGCCAAAATTGGAATCTCTCCAACGCTTCTACGAATAGCATTGGCTAAACTTATATCTATATTAGTGATAAAGGTAATTTCTTCAGTTGTGTTTTTTATTATTTCCATGTTATATTTTTTCGAATTTTTAGTTTATAGCTTTAACTCTTTTATTTATGGTCTCCTTCCCCTTCTTCCACCCTTTTTCTTTGGTCCCCCTCTAGCTACGGCAGTTACCTCAGACATACTTAATATTTTCATACCTTCCTTTGTTAATGTTCTAACAATAGCACCAGCTCCAGGCCCAACACCACTAGCACCAGTTTGTCCTTTTATTCTTACATAAACAGAGTTTATACGATAATCTCTACAAATTTCTTGAATTTTTTTTGCAATAAACATAGCAATTGTAGGATTTGCTCTCATTCTATCATACTTTGTAATTTGTCCTCCAGATATTCGTCCGATAGTATTCCCAGCCAAATCAGTAATGGTAGCTATTGTATTGTTAAAACTAGCATAAATATTAATAATACCAACGTTATCCTCATTTTTTACCATTAATTATTTTCTCCATCTATAATTTTTTTCTCTTTTAATGATATTTTATTTTCTAAATCTAATGTTACCAAAAACGATGGGATATTAACAATTTTTTTATCCACTAGCACATTTTTATGAACAATCAACTGTCTAGCACCTCTCATTGTAGTGGCTAATTTTTTCCTAACAACAAATGTTTGTAGTCTTCGAGAAAAAATACTCTCTTCTGTCAAGGCTAAAATATCAGAAATATCCATAACATTAATTCCCATTTTATTAAGTTTGTCAAAAAACATTCTTTGTTTATCTCCATCTTGTCCAATTAAACCCTTAGCTCGTCTACGGATACCAGATACAACAGATTTAACTTTCCAAATTTCCCTTTTGTTTTTTAATCCGTATTTTTTAACCAAAATATTTTCTTCATCCATTCTCGTTCTATCAAATAATTTTTTCGGACGACTGAACATTTTTCGTTTTTTCTTAATACCTCCCATTTTAAATTTTAACCTTCTTTTTTGCAGCAGCAACAGATGGCTTTCTGTTTCTCCTAAAATTAGCTTTAGTTCTTTGTCCACGAACAGGAAGTCCAACCATATGCCGAATTCCCTTATATGATCGTATTTTTTTCATTCTCTTTAAATCAAATTCTTTTCGCAACTTTAAATCTATACCACTAATATGTAAATCTTCCCCGCTATCGAGGTCATTCCTTCTATTTTTTAAAAATGTTGGTAATTTTGGATTTTTCATAAAAGATTCAATAACCCCCAATTCCTCTTTACTTAATTCTTGAATATTTCTTTTTTCATCTAATTTTAACATTTTACAAACAACATTAGAAACAGACCAAGAAATACCATTAATTTTAGTCATTGCAGATTTTATTTTTATATCTCCACGAACATCTTTACCCAAAAGTCTAACTAGAACAACTTCTTCTTCTTTTTTTCTGTAATTTTTTTTACTTTCCATTTTATATAATAAATAAATTATGACGCTGCATTTCTGTCAATTCCTCCATTATTCTTTTTTCAATGACTTTTTCTGGAGATGGGATATTTGTAACTCTATTGTGTATATCCTCAAATGAATCAAACTCCTTGTCTTCTCTAGCTTCAAGAATTGCAGCTGTATGTTTTTTCCCCAATCCCGGTAATAATTCAAATTGATGAAGTCGAGTATTTATTGCTTGTGCTTTATTGAAAAATTCAACAAATCTTTTCTCATTATCTTTGACCGTAGCAGATACAAATTCTTTCAATTGTTCTTTGGCTGCATCGGTTAGTTTTTCACGTGGGCATCTTCCCAATATATATTGCACCCTATCCCTCTTTCCATCTCCAATATAAACCTTTTCTCCAGATTCAAATTTTTCTCCACGACGAGGGACAATTTGTAATAGGGTAAGTCCATTGGTGCCGATTGCTTGAGCCAAGGGCATCCTTTTTCCATCTAGGGGATAACCATATGGTAAAAAATCCAAAACAATAGCATATTCTTCTTTAGCCATTTTAATTATTTGTATTTTTTGGTAATTTCCAAAATCTTATTTATTTCATCTTGATCTAAAGATGTCTTAAGGATAACCTTATTTAATTCAATAGAATCCGTGGGCAAAAAATCTACAATCTTTATTATATGTTCTTCTTTAAGTTTTATTATATCAAGCGTCCTAATTTCGTCAGACAATTTTTTTGCATCTTCAATATCCAAAACACCAAAATCCTTTATGAATTTTTTAACATTTTCAACTTTTTCAGAATCACTAATTAAGTTTATAATTTCACTCATACTAACTGGTCTAGATTCCTTTATCATGATAAAATCCTCAGGTGGACGGGATGAATTATAAACGTTTTCAATTTTCCACCGTCCTTAATTTTAATTTCCTTAAATTTTCCCCTACTACAAAAAACACTTCCAGCCATACCCTGTATTCTTTCTGGAAAACTTGCAGCTATTCCCCTTTCACGAACAACAGAAACACGAACACCGTCGGAAATATTTTTAAAGTAAGAACTAAGTCTCAATTTACCCTTCTCTCTAATTTTTTTTGATCTTCTTGTCATTTTATTTTATACAGAACCATAAGCGCTGTAATCAACTCGGACAATCCTGTCCTAAAAAATAAACCTAAATCTCCCTTATAAACTTTACGCCATACCAGTTTCTGAATCAAAACACTCTTTTTTTGCAATATTGTTTTTTATTACCACATTATCATTAGATTCACAGCACCCAACAGAACCATATCCCAACTCCCGAACAACAGAATCCCCA
>VAPG01036526.1_pt1 | contig 15992 bp, 19 predicted proteins | sample 3393851 | NCBI WGS metagenome assembly VAPG01 (sample SAMN08290438, study PRJNA428436) | hydrothermal vent metagenome | isolation source: Deep-sea hydrothermal vent chimney | place: Atlantic Ocean: South-mid Altantic Ridge | depth 2194 m m
GGTCGCGTCATTGGTGATGACCATGCCGGAGTTCATCTCCGATCCCGAGGCGGCCAGGGTCAGCACCGTGGTTAAGGGCAGGACCCGGCGGATGGTTTTCCTGCCGATGAAAAACTTCCAGACATCATGTTCGACCACGGCGCCGGCGCTGATCGCCTTGGCGCTGTCCAGCACACTGCCGCCGCCAACGGCGACGATGACATCCAGTTGCTGTTTCTTGACCTTGGCGATGCCCTCGTTGACATGGGAAAGCAAGGGGTTGGACCGGACGCCGCCATGCTCCGTGATTTCAACGCCGGCCTCGTTCAGGGCGGCGGTAACCTGGGCGTGAATGCCGTTTTTTTTGCTGCTGCCGCCGCCGTACACCAGCAGGGCTTTGGTCCCCCAGGCCGCCGTTTCAGGACCAATGGCCGGAATGGTATTGCGGCCGAAGATGATTTTTGTCGGGTTATAGAAAACAAAATTTTGCATGGGGTTCCTTCCTCCAATCGCTTAAAGATTTTTTTTCGGCACTCCTGATGCCCCGATGCCCCGGGAAAGACTGACAAACTGTTCAAAGGAAAGTCGCTCAGCCCGAATGGCCGCCGGCAGTCCGGCTGCGGCTATTTTTTGCGCCAGGTTTTTTTTGTCCGGGGCGATTCCGGCGGCTGTCAGGGCGTTGAGCAGGGTTTTACGACGCTGGCCAAAAGAGGAGTGCACAATTTTTTTAAAGAGGACCCGGTCAAAATCGCCAACAGCGCGAACCCTCTGCGGCAGCGGCCGGAAGGAGATCCCGACGACCATGGAGTCCACCTTGGGCCGCGGATGAAATTCTTCCCGGTTGATCTCCAGCAGCGGTTCGATTGTGGCGCAGCCGGCCAGCAGCACAGTCGGGATCCCGTACTTTTTCGTGCCAGGTTCGGCCATCAGCCGCAAGGCCACCTCTTTTTGCAGCATGACCACGGCCCAGTCCATCAATTCGTGATGATCAATGAGCCGGAACAGAAAGGGAGAGGATATGGAGTAGGGGAGGTTGGCGATAATTTTGAGATGCCCCCCCGCCTGTCCGGCGAGTCCGGCAAGATCGGTTTTCAGGATGTCTCCGTGGATAAGCCTGACGTTCTCCGGCAGATCGTGTTCCTGTTCATGCCACCTGACCAGGCCCGAGTCGGCCTCGATGCCGATAACCTGCCTGACCAGGCCCGCCAGCGGCAGGGTCAGCGCGCCAAGTCCCACCCCGACTTCGATGATGGTATCGTCCTTTTCCGGCCCGGCCAGCCCGACAATCCGTTCGGCGGTGCGGCGGTGGACAAGAAAGTTCTGTCCCAGTTTTTTATGGGGCGCCAGTCCCTGGTTCCGCAGAATGGCCCGTGTTTTCCCGTAGGTCATCAGAGTTGTGGATGTTCAGTGGAGAATATGCCTTTGCCGGCGTTTTTCCCGCATTTTATAAAAGAAGCGGAGCGATAAAAAATAACTGGTGATTGCCAGCGGCAGGGCAAGAAGAACCCCGCCCGTCAGCATGACCAGCAGGACGTCGCCGCTGAGATGGCTGATGGTTTTGAGAGCGTCGATAAAGCCGTTGTTGGTGATAACCCGCATCAACCCCTGCAGTCGTTCCCAGGAGAGACGGCCCGGGAGCAGGGCGTTGCCGACCTTCCACGCCAGGTAATACTGGGGGACGAAAGTCAGGGGGTTGCTGATGGCCGTTGCCGCGATAAGGGCGGCAATGGTGCTCGCCCTGAATATTAAGGTCAGGCCGATAATGGTAACGGTATGCAGGGGCAGGGTCGGCGTGGCGCCGATAAAGACACCGATGGCCGTTCCCATGGCCAGGGATTTTGGATCGCCCCGCAACCGTTTGAAGCGCAGATAAAGATAGCGTACCGTCCGTTTCGGATGGAGATACACGGCTATATCACCTGGGAGCGGGAATAGACGTCCGCGTCCGTGGTGACGGTGCGGCCGAGTTGATACTGATGATAGCCGGCAAGTCCGATCATGGCGGCATTGTCAGTGCAGTAAACGGGAGCCGGCACAAAAAAACACAGTTGCAGCTCTTGGCACCTCTTCTTCATCGTTTCCCTCAACCTGGGGTTCGCGGCAACGCCACCGCCCAGGACCACGGTTCGGTGACCGTATCCGGCGGCCGCCTTGATGGTTTTTTCCACCAGGACGTCGACCACCGCTTCCTGGAATGAAGCGCAGATATCGGCAACAGGCAGAGGCTCGTTTTTTTGCCGGCACCTGTTGACATGGTTCAACACCGCGGTTTTCAGGCCGCTGAAGCTGAAATCCAGGCTGTTTTTATCCAGCCAGGCGCGGGGGAAGGCAATGCTGTCCGGATCGCCCCGTGTCGCGGTCCGGCTGATCGCCGGTCCGCCGGGATAACCGAGATCCAACAACTTGGCCACCTTGTCAAAGGCCTCGCCGGCCGCATCGTCCCGGGTATGGCCGAGAAGCCGGAAAGTGGTGTAGTCCGTCACCTCGTACAGGCTGGTGTTGCCGCCGGAGACCACCAGCGCTACGTAGGGGAAAGCCGGCGCCGGGGTCTCCAGAAAAGCGGCCAGCAGGTGCCCGGCCATGTGGTCAACCCCCACGCAGGGGATATTCCGCACCAGGGCCAGTCCCTTGGCAAAGGTGAAGCCGACCAGCAGGGAGCCGACCAGGCCCGGTCCTCTGGTGGCGGCGATCATGTCGATCCGCTCAAGAGAAACGTTCGCCTTGTGCAGGGCCTCATTCACTACCGGCCAGATCGCCTCGATGTGGCGTCGTGAGGCAAGCTCGGGGACGATGCCGCCAAACCGGGCATGGACGTCAAACTGGCTGCTGATCACGTTGGCCAGGACGGTTCTGTCCTCTTTCAATACGGCCGCGGACGTATCGTCACATGAGCTGTCTATGGCGAGGATGAACATTCGGGTTTGTCTGTCTTGCAATCGGCTTGGTCAGGTGGTAACAATAAAATCTTTTCACATTTCAATATTTCACTATAAATTATGACGTTTTTAATACCAACCGGAACAGAGGTCAACCGGGAAACTTTATGAACGAGCAATTTTCTCGGTCGGCAGCCGGGCAAGGGGGCCTGGTTGATGACTTCTCCCGGACCATTTCCTACCTGCGCCTCTCGCTCACCGACCGCTGCAATCTGCGCTGCCTTTACTGTGTGACCGAGGATGAACGGCTGGGCGCCGCAGGCAAACTGCCCCACAATGAACTCCTCAGTTACGAGGAGTTGCTCCGGATCGTCAAGGTGGCCGTTGCCATGGGCATTGTCAAACTGCGCTTGACCGGCGGTGAACCATTGCTCCGGCGTGATGTCATGTCTTTTATCACGCGGCTGGCTTCGATTGCCAGTTTGCACGATATCCGCCTGACCACCAACGGCGTTTTATTGGCAAGGTATGCCGAAGGGCTGCAGGCGGCGGGGATCAGAAAAATCAACATCAGCCTGGACACCCTGCGGCCACACCGTTTTACGGAGATTACCGGCAGGGACTGTTTTAACGCGGTATGGCAGGGAATTGAGAAGATCTTGGCCATGGGCTTTTCGCCGGTCAGGATCAACATGGTCGTCATGCGGGGGATCAATGATGATGAACTGCTTGATTTTGCCCGCCTGGCCCTGGATACGGAACTACAGGTCCGTTTTATCGAGTTCATGCCCATCGGCGCCTCATCTCACTGGAGTCAAGAGGCCTTCATGTCCGCCGATGAGATCATGGCGCGGATCGAAGAACGATTCGGCCCGCTTATTCCCATGGACAGAGACAAGGCGGACGGTCCGGCCCGGCTTTTCAAATTCGGGGAGCCGGCCGCAGGGACACTTGGTTTCATCAGCCCCATCAGTCATCATTTTTGTGATCGCTGCAACCGGCTTCGCCTGACATCCGAAGGAAGATTACGTTCCTGCCTGCTGCATGACGAAGAGGTTGACCTGAAACAAGTTATCCGGGGCGGCGGCTCGGACAGCGCGGTCCGCGAGGCCCTGATGACCGCCATCAGGAATAAACCCCGGGGCCATCAGCTGATCGAACGGCGGCGGCAGCGGGGCGGCGGCTGTCACGGCCGCATGTCCAGGATCGGCGGCTAGTGTCTTATTCCTGGACTTCTGTCATAAAAAACAAGAAAATTTCTCGGCAGTCAGATCACGATATTGGGCTTTGCCGGTTTACTCGCCATTATCGGCCCGCGGGTAGGAGCCGAGCCACTCATAGTAGGAACACTTACGGCGCAGGATCTCGCAGCCCTCGGCAATTACCTGGTCATCCATGTGACCGTACATGTCAATGAAAAACAGGTATTTCCACTGCTTTCCCTTGACCGGCCGCGATTCGATTTTGGCCAAGTTGATATGCTTGGACGACAGGACGGTGAGCACTTCGTTGAGGTCGCCGGGCCGGTTCAGCAGGCCGAGCAGGAGCGAGGTCTTGTCACGGCCGCTCCTGGACGGTGACTTGCGGCCAATCACCAGGAAACGGGTGGTGTTGCCCTGGTAATCCTCGACGCCCTTGACCACGACCTGCAGTTCATAGGTCTTAATGGCCAGGGAACTGGCAATGGCCCCGATATTGGGGTTATTGGCCGCCATTTGGGCGGCGGCGCTGGTGGAAAAAATCGGCAGGGTCGGGACGCCTGGCAGGTTTTTTTTCAACCATTCCCGGCACTGGGCCAGGGGTTGGGCATGGGAGGCCACGGTCTGGATGTCTTCTATGTTGCCGGAACGGCAGACCAGGTTATGGGTGATGGGGAGCTGAATCTCTCCGCAGATCTTGATATTATATTTCATGAACGAGTCCAGGGTAGAGAATACCGCCCCTTCTATGGAATTTTCCACCGGCACGATTCCGTACCTGGTGCGGCCCTTTTCCACCTCGCGGAACACCTCGTCGATGGATTCCATGGGCTTGTACGAGGCGGACTGGCCGAAATATTCTACCCCGGCCAGGTGGGTGAAGGTGGCTGCCGGGCCGAGATAGGCCACTTCGACCTTTTTCTGGGACAGGCGGCAGCTGGTAATGATTTCGTGAAAAATGGAGAGCAGCGATTTTTCCGGAAAGACGCCGTCGTTTTCCCGTAAAATGCGGCTGTAGATCTCCCGCTCCCGTTGCGGATCCCATTTGGATCTCTTGGCCGCATCCTTGAGTTTGCCGATGCTCCTGGCGCACTCGATGCGCTTTTTGAGCAGGTTCAGGAGCTGATTGTCAATGGCGTCGATCTCGTTGCGGACATCCAGAATTTCTTTTTTTTTAGGCATGACAGTGTGTTGTTAAGGTCGCAATATGTTGAATGAGATGAAAGGTGTTGCGTAAATATTCGGCTGGCACCCCATCTTCGCCCGATCCCGCTCAAAGTCTACGCTTATCTGTTCACATATAATGGAGTCGTAAAAAGTCATTTTATTGGTCATCCTCGCGTAGGCGGGGATCCATAGTTCGTTGATATTAATGGATCCCCGCCGGGAATGACGGTGTGATGAAGATTCAGGGTTTTTATGAGTCCATCACATATAACCAAGGCGGACATAATGCCCGCAACCCAAGTTGTGCGAATCGTATCCATGTAGGGTGCATTCCATGCACCACAAATTCCATGCACCACAAACCGGTGCGTAAAACGCACCCTGCGCCTGCCTGATTTTCTTGTTTTTGATGACAGGAATCCAGGAGTAAAGCACTAATATAGCTCTCAAGCAGGCTTGAGCGAACCTGGGGCACTATCCAAAACATTATTTACAGCTCATCAAAATTGGCCATGCTTGGGCAATAACCCGAATGTTTACGGTGTTGCTTGGTGCAAGTCTATTCTCTGCTATCGGTTCGCTCAAAAATAAGTCCGTGGAATCGACGACTGAATTGGGGTAGGCAGTCCGGAGACTGGCGGCGCAAGTGTGAAGTTGTTTTTGAGCTGATCCATAGCGCCACATGCTAAAGCATCTCAACTGACTTGCAAAGAAAAAATTGAAAATGGTTGCGCTTGTCCTGTTTTTCAATAATATACGCTGACCCGAATGCAAACGATCCCGGGCCTTTTAAAATCTTTTTCGGAGCCGTACCGCCATGAGTAGAATATACAGTGAATAGAAACCCTGAAGCGCTGGATCCTGGACAAAAAGTTTCAGCTCGGCGAACCGGCGGCCCATTTTCCAACAGTGGATTTTTCCTTTGAGGACAATGAATAACCCGTTTCTGCACAGTTACAGTTTGTAGTTAAGGTGATTTCCTGATTTTTTTTTGGTGGAGGGGGAGGGAGAAATCGATTTGGATCTTCAGAAAAAGGCGGAACGGCTGCAGTCGATTCTCCGTTCGTACGGGCAGGTTGCCCTGGCCTTTTCCGGCGGGGTTGACAGCTCCCTGCTGCTCAGATGCGCCCTGGATTCACTGGGGCCCGGCAATATTCTCGTCCTGAACGCCAGGTCCTGCCTGCAGAAACCGCATGAACAGGAGCGGGTCGACAGCTGGTTTGGCCGGCATGGTCAGGGAGATGGTGTACAGCCGGTATTCGTTGATCTGCAGCCGCTCTCATGGCCAGAGTTTGTGCGTAACCCGGAGAATCGCTGTTACCTGTGCAAGTGTCGTCTGTATCGGCTGTTCCTGGATGAGGCCGGCCGGCGCGGGATCACTCGGCTCATCGACGGGACCAATGCCGACGATATGCAGAGTCAACGGCCGGGACTGCGGGCCATCAGTGAATTCGGGGTCGGCACGCCCCTGGCGGCAGCCGGTCTGAGCAAAGAAGATGTTCGTTCTCTGAGCCGGACCAGGGGGCTCGACACCTGGGATCAGCCTTCATCGTCCTGCCTGGCTACCAGGATACCCCATGGCCTGGAAGTCACCGGCGACCGCGTCAAGTTGGTCGCCGCCCTGGAGCAGGACCTGGAAAGACAGGGCTTTGCCGGTTGCCGGGTCCGCCTGGACCGCCATGATTCCGTCACAGTGTTGGTCCAGCTCCGGCAATGTGATCTTGAGCGGTTCGGCCGCCAGGTCCAGCAGGACGATATCACGCGTTTTTTTCATGATTCCGGAATGAAGAACGTTTACCTGGATTTACAAGGCCGTTCTGAACGACCGGGGAAAAAGGGCGATTTTTTTTTGCAATATGCTCTAAAATAAGCTCTATTGGGCAAGAAACACACTTTTTCCTTTGACAAAGCATTTTTTTTCGTATTAACATTCGGGAGTGTAAAGGTGGGAGCTGTTGATTGTGCTCCTGTCGGCTTTTTGGAAGCCGTGTCGGTAATATCAAGATGACTGGAGGGAGGAAGTATGAACAAGAAGGAATTGGTTGAGTCAATGGCAGGTGCGGCGGATATCAGCAAAGCTGCTGCGGAAAAAGCGCTGAACGGCATGCTGATGTCGGTTACTGCTGCTCTGTCTAAGGGGGACAGGGTCACACTTGTCGGTTTCGGTACTTTTTCATCCGTCAAGCGCGCCAAACGGAAGGCCAAAAATCCACGTACCGGTGAAATCATCAAAATCCCCGCCAAAAATGTTGCAAAGTTCAAACCTGGCAGCAAGCTCGCCGAAGCTGTAAAAAAATAATCTTTCTTACAAGATGAACTCGTAAAACCCCTGAATCTTCATCACGCCGTCATTCCCGCGCAGGCGGGAATCCATTAATATCAACGAATTATTGATCCCCGCCTGCGCGGGAATGACGAATCAAATGACTTTTCACGAGACCATCTTACAAGTCATATGCATAAAAAAACAGCCGACAACAATGTAGGCTGTTTTTTTATGCCCGCCAGCGGGCCGGGGTGAGGGCAGGGACGAGCAGGGGATTCTGCCGACAGGTCATAATGCAATCTTCCCATCATATTAATGACGTCCGGTTCGAAACAAAAGCAGAGTAATTTGCCGCACTGGATCCCCGCCTGCGCGGGGATGACGAATAAAATGACTGACGTTGCCGGGGAAGTTATAAGCCATGAGCAGATCCAGGGCCTGGGGGGCGATGTGCCGGACATTTTTGCCGAAAGAACTGTTGAATTTTTTCATGAAATAAGAGATCAGCGGCGGGATGTCCTCGCGCCGACAAAACCGGGAGTCAGCCTGTTGCTGTCCGTTGTCCGGACTGGATTTCTGCTTTCATCTTTGCTTTCGATTTTTTCCCTGGCGCGCCGGACCATAAGAATGATGTCATTCCAGCGGCAGGGTTTGGTCAAATAGTGGAATGCCCCTTTCCTTGTCGCCTCCACCACGGTATCGATATCGGCCCCTGCCGGTGATGATCGCCTCTGTGTCCGCATAGGCCTGCTTGGCCATCTGCAGGACCTCGATCCCCTCGATATCGGGCAGCTTGAGATCAATAAAGACCAGGTCAAAGGGGGCCTGCTGCATGCTTGCCAGGAAGGGCTTCCCGGCCTGGAAGGTCGTCACCTGAAACCCTTCCTGCCGCAGCAACCGTTCCATCATGTTGCGGGCGGCATCTTCATCATCGATGACGGCGACTCGAATCATGCCTGTTTACCAGACTCATCTTTTGCTTCTGTCTCTGTCGCGACCGGCAGAAAGACCGAAAAAGTAGTTCCCGCCTGGACCTGGCTTTCCACCTCGATATAGCCGCCATGTTTTTTGATGATTTCATAGACAATGGACAGGCCGAGGCCGGTGCCTGTGCCCCCCTGCCTGGTCGTGAAAAAAGGATCGAATATATTTCTTATCTTGCCCCGGGGAATGCCGGCACCTGTGTCACTGACGTCGACGCGGATAAAACCCTGGGGACCGGCATGGGTGTCGACGTGGATAAGGCCGCCGGCGGGCATGGCATGGATGGCATTGACAAACAGATTTAAAAAGACCTGCTGCAGTTTTTGCTCGTCCCCGAGGATGTACGGAAGATCGGGCTGTTTCCAGGTTTCCAGGTGTACGGCCTTTAAACGCAGCTCATTCTCTATCAGTTTTTTCGCGCCGGCGATGACGTCGCAAATTCGTAGTTTCCGGACAACCGGTTCCTTGTTCCGGGTGAAGTCCAGCAGGTCCCTGACAATGTTACCGGCCCGGTCGGTCTGGGCAAGGATATCCCGCAGAATCTCTTTAGCCTCATCTTTCAGTGTGTTATCATACTCTTCCAGCAGCATGTCGGCGGACAGGGAGATATTGTTCAGGGGATTATTCAGTTCATGGGCAATGCCGGAAGAAAAGGTGCCGATGTCGGCGAGTTTCTTCGACTGGATCAGTTCATCGGTTTTGCTGTCGAGTTCGGCCGCGATTTTATTGAAACTCCGGGCCAGGTCAGATATTTCATCATTGATGCGGGGATCATCCCTGATCGGGGTAAACTTTCCCCCCTTACGGATATCCCGTACAGCCTGACGCAGAAAAGACAGCCGATCGACTACGCCCCTGGTCAGACGGAAAATCGTCAGCATAACAAGAAGAAGGGCTATCCCGGGAAGAACGGTAAAGGTATAAAGAAATATTCTGGCGTGGACCCGAATCAGTTTTCTTTCTTTTTCCAGAAGATGGGTGGCGAAATCCGCCATGCGTTTGCCGTAAGGGCGGAGAACCTTTTCCGATTTTTCCAGCTTTTCCTGCCCGTGATTGTCGGCAGGCAGGTCGGCAATGTAGGTGTTGAAATCTTTCCGGAACCGATCAAACTCCCGGTCACCGGCAATGGCTCTGATTTTATGCTGCAGGAGTTCAAGGTCGCCCTTTATCCGTTTGACATAGATAAAGATGTTGTCCCGGTCATCCGCGCTCAAATTGAGCATCATATTGTTTTCGTAACGGCGCAGTTCGAGAATATTCTGCAGGAATTTTTCGAGATGTCCCATGGTCTCGATTTTTTTCTCGAAAGAAAAGATTTGCAGGGAATAGGCGGCCACGAGTGCCAGGATAAAAGAAAAGAAAACGACATTCACTATTTTAAGCCGTGTTTTTATGCTACGGTTTAAAGGGGCCATATATAGCACTTTCCTCGCAGGGATTTTTTCCCGTTGCCGCCCGGTTCTGTAACGGGCCGGGGAATCGGCATCTAAAGGTTTTTTCGCACCCGGCCGGAAACGAGGATTTTTTGTTCGATCACAGCAGGTAAGTGAACTCGCAAGACTCCTGGGGACCGGGTGGAAAGACCGTTCCTGAACGGACACTATCTAAAAGAACTCTTCTCTGCAAGGGGAAGCTGACCGGGATTTTATCGCCTCAGCTCTCCTGGAGACTATTTTCCCCGTACAATCGGGGAGATGACATCTCTGCCCCGCGGCCGACATCTTTGCCTGGGCTGCCGCCGGATCCTGCCTTACGGCAATGCCCTTGCCCTTGGCCGGTCATTCGTGTTAAGTCCTTAAGTTATGGTCCATCAGGAAACGACTTTTTCGTCCGGTCCCGGCTTTATGCGCAAAAAAAATAATCCTTGGGATATTCGGCCTTGCGGTTGTATCGTGGTAACTGCGGCTACGGAGAGAATAATAAAGACATTCTTCCCGCCCTGCACAAACTTTGGAGTTGGGGAAACCGGAGGCACAGCACCTGTTTTCCATTTTGGCTATGCTGTCGGAATAACAGGGATTGGGGGAGTTTGCGTCCCAGGGATTCACGCAGAGCAACCCGCTTGCGACTGATCCGCGGCGATTGGGCGGATAGATAAAAGGACAACACATGACCAATAATAAGAAAAGTAACGGAGCCAACCTGGGCTTCGAAAACAAATTATGGGAAATGGCCGACAAGATGCGCGGCCACATGGATTCGGGCGAGTACAAGCACGTCGCACTCGGTCTGATTTTTCTCAAATACATTTCGGACGCCTTCCAGGCCAAGTATGATGCCCTCAAAGCTACAGCCGAGAGCGACTACACCGACCCGGAGGATCGGGATGAATATGCGGCCGCTAATATTTTTTGGGTACCTAAGGAAGCCCGCTGGCAAAAAAATCAGGCTGAGGCCAGGCAGCCAACCATTGGCCATCATCGACGACGCGATGATGGCCATTGAAAAGGAAAATCCGACCCTCAAGGGCGTGCTGCCCAAGGACTACTCGCGACCGGCGCTTGACAAGCACCGTCTGGGTGAGTTGGTCGATATCATCGGCAACGTTGATTTGCAAGCCAGGCAATCCGGGGTGAAAGATCCCTTGGGCCGGGTATACGAATACTTTCTCGGTCGCTTTGCGGCCGCCGAGGGCAAAGGCGGCGGCGAGTTCTACACGCCGCAATGCGTGGTGCAGTTGCTGGCAAAGATGATCGAGCCTACAAGGGCCGCGTCTTTGACCCCTGTTGCGGCTCGGGTGGCATGTTCGTGCAGTCGGAACGCTTCGTCGAAGAGCACGGTGGCCGCCTGGGTGACATCGCCGTCTACGGCCAGGAGTCAAACCCGACCACTTGGAAACTGGCGAAGATGAACCTCGCTATCCGTGGTATCGACGCCAACCTTGGCCCGCATCAGGCTGATAGCTTCCACAACGATCTGCACAAAGATTTGAAGGCCGATTTCATTCTTGCCAATCCCCCGTTCAATATGTCCGACTGGGGCGGTGGGCGCCTGAAAGAAGATGTGCGATGGAAATTCGGTACGCCTCCAGCCAATAACGCCAACTACGCCTGGATACAGCACTTCATTCATCACCTGTCACCCACCGGTATCGCGGGATTTGTCCTGGCCAACGGCTCCATGGCCACCAGTACCAACAGCGAAGGTGACATCCGCCAGACAATAGTTGATGCAGATATGGTCGATTGCATGGTTGCGATGCCCGGTCAGTTTTTCCACACCACGCAGATTCCAGTCTGTCTGTGGTTTATTTGCCGGGATAAATCCGGATGCTCCGGCTGATATTGTTAAAAACTGGCTCAGAAGTAAAAATACCATAGCATTGCTGGGCTTGTGGGAAAGGCTTCATAATCCGGATTTTAAACTGGTCGAATTCGACCAGTTTAAGAATGAGGCAGGATTTAATCATTTTGTGCTCTCTCCCAAGCAGTGGATTGAGTCAACCGGAGCCATCGGGCTGATATCCAAAGCCGGCCGCTATGGCGGAACCTACGCCCACAAGGATATCGCTTTTGAATTTGCCTCCTGGGTCTCGGTGGAGTTCAAGCTCTATCTCATCAAGGAGTTTCAACGTCTCAAGGAAGATGAGCGTAAAACCCTGGGCTGGGATATTCGCCGCAATCTGGCAAAAATCAACTACCGTATCCATACCGACGCCATCCAGCGGCATCTGATCCCGCCAATGCTGGATAAAAAACAAACCTCTCTGGTCTATGTCAGTGAAGCGGATGTGCTCAATCTTGCTCTGTTCGGCATGACCGCCGCCCAGTGGCGGGATGCCAACCCCGATAACAAAGGGAACATGCGGGATGAGGCCGATGTAACCCAACTGGTCTGCCTCTCCAACCTGGAAAACCTCAACGCCCTGTTTATCGCCGAAGGCGCCTCACAACAGGAGCGGCTGGAACGCCTTAATCAGATCGCCATTCATCAGATGACCCTGCTGGCGGGGGATAAGCGAATGCGGCTGCCGGGAGGGGATGAATGATGGGACTTGCTGAGTTATGTGGCCACTTCGCCAAGGTGGATGAGCTTGAGGCCACGATTAGGAAGAATCTGGAGGCGTTGGATTATGGGGAGTGATATTGTCGCCACAAAAGAATATCGTGATTGGCTTATTGACATAAAACAGCGGGTTCAAAGTGCCCAGCTCAAAGCGGCCACAGCGGTTAATGCTGCACTGCTGGAGTTCTACTGGAGCTTGGGTGCCGATATCGTTCAGAAACAAAAAAACACCGTCTGGGGCAGTGGTTTTCTCAAGCAGTTGAGCGCAGATTTAATGGCAGAGTTTCCTGATTTAAAAGGATTTTCGTATCGCAACCTCGTATTCGTCAGGCAATGGTATCTTTTTTATTGTCAGGATGATATGAAACTGAAACAGCCTGTTTCACAATTGGAAAAGCAGGCAAAATGGCCTGATAATATCGCTGAATTGTACCAGATCCCGTGGGGTCACAATATCGCGATTATGCAGAAGTGTGATACCATCGAACAGGCGCTCTTTTATGTCCGGAAAACCATCGAAAACAACTGGTCGCGCAGCGTACTGACACACCAAATCGAAAGCGATCTATTCGCTCGCCAGGGCAAAGCCATTACCAATTTCAAAAAAACACTGCCCACTCCGCAGTCTGACCTTGCCCGTGAGATTATCAAAGACCCGTACAATTTTGATTTTCTCACCCTTACCGAACAACACACTGAAAAAGAACTTGAAAAAGAATTGATTGACCACATCGCCAAGTTTCTTATGGAGCTTGGCGCGGGGTTTGCGTATATGGGGAAACAGGTTCCCCTGCAAGTAGGCGAGCGTGATTTTTTTCTGGATTTGCTTTTTTACCATACCCGGCTGCATTGCCATGTTGTGATCGAGCTCAAGGTGGTTGAGTTTGAGCCGGAACACGCCGGCAAACTCAACTTTTATATCAAGGCTGTTGATGAGCAACTACGCGGCAAAGGAGACCAGTCGACCATTGGCATCCTGCTTTGCAAGGGTAAAGATAAAGTCGTTGTCGAATATGCTCTCAGTGATATCCATAAACCTATGGGCGTTTCGGAATATGAACTCACCCAAGCCCTGCCGGACGAGCTTAAATCATCTCTCCCGACTATCGAGCAAATCGAGGAACAACTCAAACAGGGGGCAGATGATGAATAAATCTCGACACTCCGCCGAACTTCACGGGCGATTTTCTAGAGTTGATGAGCTTGACCTGCCTGCCGAAGCCTTGGCGCAGGCAGGGGCCACGATTAAGAAGAATCTGGAGGCTTCGGGTTATGGGGAGTGAGTGGAAAACTGTTCCTGCTTCAGAGTTCTGTGATTCTGTCAGAGATGGAACTCACGATTCACCAAAATAAGTCCCAGAAGGCCAATACTTGGTAACTTCAAGACATATTACCAGTAACAGAATTGAGCTGCAAAATGCTTATAGAATTTCCTGCAATGATTTTGAAGCAATCAACAAAAGAAGCAAAGTAGATAAATGGGATGTTCTTATTACGATGATTGGAACAGTAGGTGAGCCGTGCCTTGTTTATGATGTCCCAAAATTTGCTATCAAGAATATTGGTCTGTTCAAAAGCAAAAATGAACTCCACGGTAAATGGCATTACTACCTGCTTTCCCCTGATGCTCAGCATCTAATAAAAACCTATTCACGAGGCTCAACTCAGCAATATATTCCTTTGGGTGCTTTGCGAGAACTTCCTGTCACCTGTCCTTCTGATAAAAAGGAGATGAGCGCCATTGCCCATATCCTCGGCTCGCTGGACGACAAGATTGAGCTGAACCGGCAGATGAACCGGACGCTGGAGAAGATGGCCCAGGCGATCTTCAAGAGTTGGTTTATTGATTTTGACCCGGTCCACGCCAAGGCCGAAGGCCGCGACCATGGCCTGCCCAAAGAGATTGCCGATCTTTTCCCCGACAGTTTTGAAGATTCCGAGCTTGGGGAGATCCCGAAGGGGTGAGAGGCATTAACAGTTGAGGCTGGCTTTGCTGTGACTATGGGGCAGTCACCCCCCGGATCGACGTACAACGAAAACGGAGATGGATTGCCTTTTTTCCAGGGCCGACGTGACTTTGGCTTCCGATACCCAACGAAACGAGTCTATTGCACCAAACCTAAACGCTTTGCAAATGAGGGTGACACTTTAATCAGCGTTCGTGCGCCAGTTGGTGACATCAACATGGCGTATGGACATTGTTGTGTAGGGCGTGGCGTGGCGGCGGTAAGACACAAATCGGGGAGCCGCTCCTTTACCTACTACGGCATGAGTGCGTTGGGGAAACAATTTTCCAGCTTCGAGGGAGAAGGCACAGTTTTTGGGTCAATTAACAAGAAACAATTTGACGCTCTTCCATACATTTCACCTGCTCCAAGCATAATAGATAAATTTGAAATTCAAATCGGCAAGTTAGATGAAAGTGTAAGAATCAATACTGAGGAGATTAGAACCCTTTCTCGCACCTGCGACACCCTCCTCTCCAAACTGATCTCAGGAAAATTGCCGATTCAGGATGCCGAGAAATTCATTGCGGAGGCCGGGGATGATTGATGATATGCTGGAATATGCAGGGCGATCAATGGATGGGCAATCACATGATCCCAACGTACGGGCAGGCCCATGTGCCTGCCCTGTTCCCGCAACCACGAAACTGGCGATCACAAAACAGGGCAACCACAGGGGGTTGCCCCTACGGTACATATGGCGGTGTGGCATGAAATATGATTCCGCCATTCATCATCGTCGATCCATTCGTCTGAATGGGTATGATTATTCACGGGCCGGGGCGTATTTTGTGACAATTTGTACGCAAAACCGGGAATATCTGTTTGGTGATATTGTTGGGACAGGCCCCCGCGCCTGCCCTGAAATGGTATTGAATGATGCGGGGTGGATGGTCAAAACCGTTTGGAATGAAATCCCGGGACATATATCATGGTATTGATATCGACGCATTTCAAATCATGCCCAACCATATTCACGGAATCATCGTCGTAGGGGCGGCCCCTGTGGCCGCCCGAATACCGAACGCCCGAATAATGGGCAACCACGGGGGGGGGAGGGTGCCCCTACGAGATTGTCGTTGCCGGATGTGGTTCATCGTTTCAAAACAATGACGACCAAATGATATGCGGACGGCGTAAAACACCACGCATTTCCACGGTTCCCCGGGAAATTATGGTAACGCAATTATTGGGAACATATTGTTCGTAATGAAAACGAATTAAACCGAATCCGGCAATACATCATCGATAATCCTACCCAATGGGAATCGGACCGTAATAATCCGATGGATCGTGTACGGATGGTGTGCGAACCGCCCCCACCGTACGCTACGGAGACATGGATGACATGACCAAAATCACCGAATACGCCATCGAAGGATCGCCATGGAGTGGCTGGAGAACCTCGGGAGATAGCCTATGGTCCGGATATTGCTTTTGACGGGCAGAAAATAATGATGAGGGATGAGTTATGAATGATGAATGGAAGAAAACTCAGCACTATAATTCA
>VAPG01029298.1_pt1 | contig 15945 bp, 12 predicted proteins | sample 3393851 | NCBI WGS metagenome assembly VAPG01 (sample SAMN08290438, study PRJNA428436) | hydrothermal vent metagenome | isolation source: Deep-sea hydrothermal vent chimney | place: Atlantic Ocean: South-mid Altantic Ridge | depth 2194 m m
CCTCCTGTTAAAACATAATCACCAATTGATAACTTTTTGAAATCAAAATTCTTTTTTACCAAGGCCTTGCCTTTGGAAAAAAGAATTTTATCAACTCTGGCATCTATACCTTCATATCTTCCACAAATCATAATTATATCAGTATATTTTTTTGAAATATTTTTAGCAATAGTTGTTGTAAATTCTTTTGCACTAGGAACAAAATTAATCACCAGTATCTTAATTTTTTTTCTTCTTACAATTTTCTTAACAACAAATTCAATTGCTTTAATTATCGGCATTGCCATAATAACCATCCCAGGTCCTCCGGCATATGGTCTATCATCAATTTGAAGAGAAACATTCCCATCTGGCCAAATTTTTTTATATTTCCCAGATACGAATTTTCTTGGATTAGTAAAGCTAATTTTAATTTTTTTTTGTTTAATTGCTTTAGCTAAAATAGATTCATTGAATACTGAATCAAACATATTGGGGAACAATGTAATTATATGGAATCTCATAGAATTATCATATCATATTCAAAAAAATCCGGTAATCCCGGATTTTTTTGAATATAAATTTATATTATATTTTCCTATTTAAATTCCCTTTAAATCCTCTAATGCATCTTCAACAGATTTTGCTGATTCACTCTCTTGTGATTCAGGAGTATCAGTTGTTTCATCAGCTTTTATTTCTGTTGTTTTGAAAGACTCATTGGTTTCTGAAGGAGCAATCCTCCCTCCTTCTGGCTCATTAATTTTAAGATTAACTCTAGCATTATTTTTCATTCCAATAACTCTAAGTAAAGTTCTTATAGCTTTTGCTGTATTACCTTGACGACCAATAATTTTACCCATATCCGCACTATTTACAGTCATAGTAATGAGCACGCCCATTTCATCAACTGTACGGTCGATTTTAACATCGTCCGGATTATCAACTAATGCCTTAACGACATATTCTAGAAACGCTTTATCATCTGCCATATAATATCTTAATAGTATTATTCTTAATGTAAAACAGTGTATCGACTACAAACTGTCTTATCTAATATACCACAATTATCTTTTGATATGCAACGAAAAAAAATAAAAAGTATAAAATTTAAATTTATACTTTTTATTTTAAGATTTTTCTGCTTTTAATTCTTTGCGAGATTTTGTTGGAGATTTTCTAGGAAGAACATTTTTCTTTTTACCTTCAATTAATTTTTGGCCAACAAGAAAATTATGAACAGTTGGAGAAACTTGCACCCCATTTTTTAACCAATAATTAACACGTTCAGCTTTAAATAAAATTTCTCCACTCTTGGGATTATACGATCCTAAAATTTCTTTAAATTTACCACTCTTTGTAGAGTTTTTAGACTCGGTCAATACAACCCGAAAAGCAGGGTCATTTCTACGTCCTATTCTTTGTAACCTTATTTTTAACATAGCGTTATCCTACCACAGGGTTTGCTAATAATCAAGTATTCCTTTTTATGCTATACTACACATGTGAAAAATAAAAACTTTATAAATAAATCTTCTAAAAAAACACCTAATCAATTTATTGAAGGAATAATACGAATTTCCCATAAAGGTATCGGTAAGGTTTTTATAAAAGAAACTGATGAAATAGTTGAAGTTTCTCATAGTTTTCTCCGAACAGCTCTACATGGTGATACCGTAAGAATATTATTACATCCTAAAAAAATAGATGAATCTCAAAAAGGAGAAGTAACTAAAATAATTCGCCGTTCAAAAAAGGGTTTTGCTGGGATTTTAGAATTAGAAGATAATATTTATTTTTTGATACCAAGTGATTTAAAAATGTATACAGACATTCTTATCCCAAAAGAGAAATTAAACGGGGCTCAAGTTGGACAAAAAGTTTTTGTAACGATAACAAGATGGCATGATCCTAAAAAACCACCACAAGGAGAAGTTGTAGAAGTATTAGGAAGACCAAATGACCATAACGTTGAAATGCAAACTAACGCTTTAGAGAAAGGATTTGATAAAAAATTCCCCGAAGAAGTTATTTCTGAAGCCAGAAAATTAAGAGAAATTGGAATAACAAAAGAAGAAATTCAAAAAAGAAAAGATATCAGAGAAATTTTAACTTTTACAATTGACCCAGCTGATGCTAAAGATTTTGATGACGCTATTTCTTTTAAGAAAATAGAAAAAGAAATTTATGAAATTGGTATTCATATTGCTGATGTATCTCATTATGTCCGACCAGGAAGTGCTTTAGATATTGATTCTTATAAAAGAGGAACTTCAGTTTATCTAGTTGATAGAACGATTCCAATGTTACCAGAAATTTTATCAAATGACTTATGTAGTTTAAAACCTAATACAGATAGACTAACTTTTTCAATTATTTTCAAAATAAACAAAGAGGGTAAAATTCTAAACGAATGGATTGGTAAAACAATTATTCGTTCAGATAAAAGATTCTCATATGAAGAAGCAGAACACTCCTTAAATCAGAAAGATGGACTTTTCCATTCTGAACTTTCAATTATTAATAATATTGCCAAAAAATTAAAAAAAGAAAGATTCGCTAATGGAGCAATTTCATTAGAGCAAGATGAGGTTAAATTTGAATTAGATCAAAACGGCGTTCCGATAAAGGTTTATGTTAAGGTTCGTGGTGATTCCAATAAAATGATTGAGGAGTTGATGCTATTAGCAAATAGAAAAATTGCTGAAAAAATGTCTACTAAAAAGAAAGGAGAAGCTGATAATATCTTTTTATATCGAATTCACGATCTTCCCAATAAAGACAAAATGCAAGATTTAGCTTTTTTCTTAAAAAAACTTGGTTATAAAGTAAGCTTGAAAAATGGGATTATTCCTTCAGAAGAAATTAATTCTTTAATTCATAAACTTGAAGGAAATCCTCTCCGAGATATGGTTCACATTGCGATTATTAGAACTATGGCTAAGGCAATTTATTCAACTAAAAATATTGGACACTATGGATTAGCTTTTAAATATTACACTCACTTTACTTCTCCAATTAGGCGCTATCCAGATATAATAGTTCATAGAATATTAGCTTCATACATTCAAGGGGAAAAAATTCCTCAAGATAAATTAAAAAAGTATCAGGAAATTAGTTTAGAAACTTCGCAAAGAGAAAAGGAGGCAGCTGAAGCGGAAAGAGCTTCTATAAAATATAAGCAGGTTGAATATATGTCTTCTAGAGTTGGTGATATCTTTAATGGAGTAATTACTGGTGTTACTGAATGGGGTTTATATATTGAAGAAGAAGAAACAAAATGTGAAGGAATGGTAAGAATGAGAGATTTAAAGAAAGATTATTATATCTTTGATAGAAAATACATGCGTCTAGTTGGACAAAAAACTCACAAAAAATATGCTTTAGGAGATAAAGTTAAATTTAAAGTTTCTAAAGCAGATATAAATAAAAAAACAATTGATTATATTTTAATATAGAATTTTATTTCGCATAAGAGGTAGCATCTTCCAGATGAATTGACAAGAATTTAGAAACTTCTTCAGAGCTCATTGTCACACCATAGAGAACACTAGCTCGAGACATCGTCTCGCGATTATGAGTAACAACAATAAGCTGAGAATATTTTGAGAGATTTTCTAACATATCTCCGTACTTACGAGAATTAGCCTCATCCAAGGCTGCGTCTGTTTCATCTAAAACTAAAAATGGTGGTGGATTAACTTGAGAAATAGCAAATAAGAGCGCAATTGAAGCTAAAGATCTTTCTCCACCTGAAAGCATATTCAAATCTTTAACTTTTTTACGAGGTAAAGATACTTCTATTTCAATTCCTCTTTCAAAGCCTAATTCGCTTTCTTGATCATTTTCATTTTCTATTTCTTCTTCATCTCCATCTTTTTTTCTATTTTTCTTATATTCCATAGTTACAGATAAAGAAGCTTTACCGCCACCAAACATCAAAGCAAAAAAATCTTGAAATTGTTTATTTATTCTATCAACTCCATCTTTAAACTTTTTATCTAAAGTATCTCTTAATTCTTTAATAATTATATGAAGAGAATTAACACTATTTTTCAAATCTTCAAGTTCTTTAGCTAAGAAAGTATCTCTTTCTTCTACATCTTGATATTCTTTTATCACTTCATCTTCATTTCCTGAACCAGCATCTTCTAACTTTATTTTTATACGCTCAATTTTATGGTGTAAATCATTTTGAACTTGGCGAACTATTTCATAATCAACTGTTATTTGAGAATAAGTAATGACTTCCCTCCCAATTATAATTCTAGCCTCCATTAATTCATCTTCAAACGATTTTTTAATTGCTATTAATTTTTCTTCTTCAAATTTAAACGAATTTATTTTAGAGATTATTTTATTCTTCTCATTTAAGAATTCATAGAGAGTATGTTCACTGTTTCTTAAAGAATTCTGTTTTTCTTTTTCTTGTTGACGAAGATTTGAAATAAAAGATAAAATATCTGTTTCTTTTTTACTTATTTCAACTAATTCCAAGTTGATATTATCCCTTTTTATTTTTAATTCACCATATTCTTTTTCAATATTTAGTTTAGAAATAGGAGAATTATCTTCTGCTTTACTATAAAGTAATTTAATTTTTGCTTTAATTGAATTCAGAATTTCAATTATTTTGGGCATTTCTTGTGTTTGTAATGCTTCATCTATTTTTTGTTCAACATTAGTAATGACTGATTTTAATTCAGAGGTTGAAATAACTTTTTCTTTTTCTTGTTTATTTTGTTCTAATTGTCGTTTTAGACTTTCTAAAATACCTTCAATTCGGCCAGAAGATCGAACTAACTCATCTTTTTCACTACGAAGTTTAAAAAGTTTGTTTTCATTATCTTTTATTTTAATTAAATATTCACTTTCTAAATTATTATTAGCTTGATTATTTTTTAATTCAGAAATTTTCTCATCAAGTTCTTTATTTTTTTTATTAAGAATTTTATTTAAATTGTCTAATCTTTTTGTTTCTTTGTTTATATAAGTTGATTCAGATGAAATGTAAGTCTTATATAAATCACGTAATTCTGCACGCATTTTTTTAGCACGCTCAACAACTTGAACTTGTTTTTTTAAGAAAATTAAATGTGGAGCAATTTCACGACGAAGAGATTGCACTTCTTTCATGTTTAAAGTAGTTTTTTCAAGTTTGCGCTCAGAGTCTCTAATTCTATATTGATAAATTCTTAAGCCTAAAGCATCTTCTATCATAGCCTTTCTATCTTTATTTGAGGCATTCAAAACACGATCAGCTTCCCCTTGTGAAATAATATGATAACCAGAACTGCCTATATTAACAGAAGCCAACAGATCAATAATATCTTTTAATCTTACTTCAGTTCCATTGATACTATAACGATTGGAACCATCAGCAAAAACCTGACGACTTATTGTAACTTCATCATAATCAAGAGATAAACCAAGTCCACTATTAGTAAAAGTAAAATTCTTTTTAACATTATCAAAAACTATTTTTACCATAGCCCGACTTGCTGAAGTTAAGGTTTTTGAACCCTTGAAAATTAAATCAGAGCCCCCTTTACTACGCAAGGATTTCATTGATTGCTCTCCTAAAACAAATTTTATTGCTTCAACTATATTGGATTTACCAGAACCATTTGGTCCTACAATAGCAGTTACTGGCGTTGTAAAATTAAGAAGACTTTTTCTTCCAAATGATTTAAAACCTATCAATTCAATACTTTTAAAAGTCATCAATTTTAATCTAGCCAACCTTTTAATTTTAAAGCAGAATGAGCGGCGGCTTGTTCGGCCTCTTGTTTGTTGTGTCCACTACCCTCAGTTATTTTATCTTCATCAAAATATATTCCAATTGTAAAGTTCTTGTTGTGGTCCGGTCCAGACTCATGAACAACTTCATAAGATGGAGTAACATTTAAATATTTTTGTGATTTTTCTTGAACTAAACTCTTGGAATCTCTCCATAATTTTTGACTGATAATCACATCTAATTTACCAAATAAAGTTTCAGCTATAAAATCATGAGCAGTGTTATAACCTTGGTCTAAATATACTGCCCCAATAAAAGCTTCGTAAGTATTAGCTAAAATATAATCTCTACCCTTACCAATATCTTTAGCCTCACCCTTAGATAAAAGTAAATATTTCCCCATATTTAATTCTTTAGCTACATTTCCAATTGTAATAGTATTAACTAGAGATGACCTAAAGGCGGTTAAATCACCTTCATTATTATCAGGATATCTATTGTATAAATAATCAGTTACAACAAGTTCTAGGACTGCATCACCCAAAAATTCTAAACGCTCATTATGAGATAGCTTTAATCCACTATTCTCATTGATATAAGAACGGTGGATAAAAGCCTGCTCTAAAAGTTTTTTATTTTTAAAAGAAATATGAGTTTTTTCTTCAAATTCTGCAAAGTTATTCATAATTTTATATTATTTATCTGTTAAGATTCCGACCGTTTTGGTTAAAAGGGGTATCATATTATCGTACATTTTAAGATTAGCAACTTCTTCTAAGGGAAACCATTTTGCATCATCTAATCCTCCAGTTCCTTTATTAAGGATAATATCTTTATATTCTGATTCTGCTAAAAAGAAAACAACTTGCTTGCGAATTCTTCCTTTTTCTGGATGAGAAGCAATATATTCATTTCGACCTAATAATGTTTTAATTTTAATATCTAGAGACATTTCTTTTTTTATTTCTCGTACAGCCCCTTCTTCTTCATCTTCTTCGTCTTCAATACCACCTTTTGATAAAGTCCAATAACCAAAAACATCATGAACAAAGGCAAGATAAATTTTGTTATTATAATAAGAGTAAACGACTGCTCCAGCTTTTTTTTCTATTGGAAATTTTGCTGGGTCTGTTTCAAAAATTTTTTTCTTTTTACTAATATCATTTTTACCTGGTTCTCCTATTTCTCTATAAACACCACCCAAAACACCATTAACAAATTTACTTGAACTATCACCCCCAAAACTCTTAGCAAGTTCAATAGCTTCGTTTATTGCAACCTTAGGTGGAACTTGAGCTCTGTCACCAAAAAGTAATTCATATAAACCAATTCGTAAAATATTTCTATCAACAATAGAAATCTTATTGATCGGCCAATCTGGTGCAGCTTTTTCAATTATTTCGTTAAGAATAGATTTTTTTTCAATAATACCATTAAATAGTTCCGACATAAACAAAGAATCATCAAGACCCGGACCAAATTCTTTTATATTACGTTTAAGCATGTCTGGAAAATTAGTATCTTTTTCAACATCAAAATCCCACTCAAAGAGTGTTTGAAGAACAATTGAACGTGAAAGGTGCCTATTTGCCATAATACAATAAATAAACTTTAGAAACTTTAAATAAAAATCTTAATTTTATTTCTTTTAAGAAATAATTTAGCAGATAAAGGAGAGAAAATTTAAATATCTATTTAGATTTCTTTTTAGCTTGTTTCTTTTCTACTTTTTTTACCACATCAATAACTTTACGTCCACGATAAAAACCACAGTTTCTACAAACGATGTGAGTTTCTTTTGGCTGACCGCAATTTGAACATTTAGTAAAATTCTTTGCTATCAAAGCATGATGCGACCGACGGTTTTTTGTATGGGCACGCGTATGTCTCATTCGAATTACCATACTTAGTAGTATACGCATTTTTATTCAAAAAGCAAATTGGAGTTCTGGTAAATAAATGATTTTATGTTATTATTAATAGATTATGAAAAATCAAGATGAAATAAAACATATTCGTCACACCTTATCTCACCTTTTAGCTCAAAGCGCTGAAAAGATTTACCCTAATGCTTTATTAACATTAGGTCCAGCTGTTGATAATGGATTTTATTATGATATAGATTTCGGAGACACAAAAGTAAATGATGATGATTTAAAAAAGCTAGAAAAAATAATGAAAAAGAATCTTCCAAGTTGGAAAGAATTCACCCACAAAGAGGTATCAGAAAGTGAAGCAAAAGAATATTTTAAGGGTAATATTTATAAATTAGAACTTGTAAATGAAATTGCTAGTCGTGGAGAAAAAATTACTCTATATACCTGTGGAAACTTTACTGACCTTTGTCGCGGTGGACATATAGAAAATCCAGCTAAAGAAATTAAAAAGGGTTCATTCAAACTTGATCGTATCGCTGGAGCTTATTGGAGAGGAGATGAAAAAAATAAGATGTTAACCCGTATTTATGGATTGGCTTTTGAAAATAAAGAAAAACTTGATGAATATCTTATTCAAAGAGAAGAAGCAAAAAAAAGAGACCACAAAAAATTAGGAAAAGAATTGGAATTATTTACCATTTCAGAATTAGTTGGAAAAGGCTTGCCAATGTATTTACCAAAAGGTAATATTATAAAAACTGAGTTAGAAAATCTGATAAGAAAAGAAAAAGAAAATTTAGACTATTCTTTTGTAACAATTCCACATATTGCTAAAAAAGAACTTTATATAAAAAGTGGTCACATGGGAAAATACGATGCAATGATGCCAATAATGACAGATGAAAATGGCGATGAATTTGTTATGAAAGCAATGAATTGTCCTCATCATTTTGAAATATATAATGCTTTGCCTCGTAGTTACCGTGATTTACCCTTACGCATAGCAGAAAACACAACAGTATATAGAAATGAAAAAAGTGGTGAACTTTCTGGACTCTTCCGTGTCAAAAATTTAACACAAGATGACACTCATCATTTTATAAGAGAGGATCAAATTGAATCAGAAATTGAAATGATTTTTGGTTTAATGAAAAAAATTTATAAAATATTTAACTTTACTGATTACAAGGTTGAAATATCCGTTAGAGATCCATTAAATAAGGAAAAATACTTTGGAAGTGATGAAATTTGGGAAAAAGCTGAGAATATTTTAATAAAATCTACAGAAAAAATGGGTTTAGAATATACGGTAGAAGAAGGAGAAGCTGCTTTTTATGGACCGAAGATTGATATAAAAGTAAAAGATTCAATAGGAAGAAGTTGGCAATTAACAACAATTCAACTTGACTTTAATCAACCAGACAATTTTGATATGAATTATACTGGGAAAGATGGAGCAAAACATCGTGTGGTAGTTATTCATGTTGCAATATTTGGATCATTTGAAAGATTTATTGGTATTTTAATAGAACATTTTGCTGGAGCATTTCCCCTATGGCTTTCACCTGTTCAAGTTGTTCTTACTCCAATAAGTGAACACCAAAAAGAATACGCTGACAATATTTACAAAAAATTGAAAGAAAAAGGGATAAGAACAAAACTTGATGATTCAAACGAGTCTCTTGGTAAAAAAATTCGTTTAGCTAAAATGCAAAAAGTTCCTTATATTATAGTAATTGGTGACAAAGAAAAAGACTCTGAAACAATAACTGTTGAAGGACGAACAGAAAAATTAGAGAATATTAAATTAGAAAACTTTATAGAAAGAGTAAAAAAAGAAATAACAGACAGAGAATTAAACTAATTTTATATGTCTAAGTTTGCCATTCTTGCATTAGCTTGGATGAAAGCTTTACGAGGAGGGACAAGTGAACCCATTAAAGTATCAAAAACTTGATCAGCTTTTTCAGCGTCAATAACTCTAACTTGCTTGAGAATTCGTCTCTCTGGATCCATAGTAGTTTCCCAAAGTTCGTCCGCATTCATTTCTCCTAAACCTTTATAACGCTGAATGTGTATCTTAGCTGTCTTTTTGGTTTTAATCTTTTGTTCTTCTTCTACTTCCTCATCCTCATCTTCATCTTCAGAATCATTATTTTCTCCATTGGCTGACTTTTTAAGTAATTCATCAATAGATGCTGAATCTTTCCCCAATAAAAGATCTCTTTCCTCATCTGAATAAGCATATAAAATTTCTTTTCCTTTTTTTATTTTGAAAAGTGGTGGTTGAGCAATATAAACATAACCTGAATCTAATATTTCTCTAAAGTAACGATATAATAATGTTAAAATTAGTGTCCTAATATGAGCACCATCAACATCAGCATCAGTAGCAATAATTATTTTATGGTAGCGCATTTTTTTAATATCAAAAGTATCTCCTATTGATGTACCCATGGCAATTACTAAATTTTTGATTTGTTCAGAGCTTAACATTCTATCTAAGCGAGCTCTTTCAACATTTAAAATTTTTCCACGAAGAGGTAAAATTGCTTGAGTTCTTCTGTCACGACCCATTTTAGCAGTACCTCCAGCCGAATCCCCTTCCACAATAAAAAGTTCTGCACTTTCGGCATCTTTAACTTGACAATCGGCTAATTTACCCGGCAAAGTCATTCCTTCAAGTACACCCTTACGAAGAACTGAGTCTTTAGCTGCTTTGCGAGCACGAAGAGCTAAAATAGATTTATTAATAATAGCCTTAGCTTCGTCTGGATTTTCCTCCAGAAAAGCTCCAAAGGCTTCACCAAAAACTGTAGCTACTGCACCTTGAGCTTCAGTTGAACCAAGTTTACCTTTTGTTTGTCCTTCAAATTGAATTTCACCTAATTTAACTGATACAACAGCCATTAGTCCTTCTAAAACATCATCACCAGTAAAACCACCATCATTCTCTTTAATTAAATTATTTTTTTTACTATAAGTATTTAAGACACGAGTTAATGCTGTTTTAAATCCAGTTATATGAGTTCCTCCTTCTGGATTATAAACGTTATTAGCAAATGGAATTATTTTACTACTAATATCATTTACATATTGAAGAGCAACCTCAACCCCCACATTTTTTATTTCTTTTTCAATATAAAAAACTGTTTTATGAATAGGTTTTTGTAATTTATTATAAAATTTAACAAGCGAAATAAGTCCTCCTTCAAAATAAAATGAAGTGGAAGGAATTTCAAACTCTAATTCACTAAACCAAAAAATGTCATTAAAATCTTTTTTACCTTTATCTTCTATATTAAGACTTTCAGCCTTTTTACCGACAGACAAGGATCTAGCATCTATAATATCTATCTTTAATCCTTTCACTAAATAAGCCTGCTGACGTAAATGATTTACAATAGTCTCCCATTTAAAGATTATATCCTTTCCCTCTTTAGCTAAAAATATTTCATTATCTGGTTGAAAAGAAATGATTGTTCCATGTTTTTTAGATGGTGATATTTTTTTAACAGCAGCTTTACGTTTTCCCTTAAAATATTCTTGAATATATTTACCACCATCAGTATGAATTTCTGCTTTAGTATAAATAGAAAGTGCATTAACAACAGAAGCTCCAACTCCATGAAGACCACTGGAAACTTTATAACTACTACCCTCTCCACCAAACTTACCGCCAGCATGAAGAGTTGTCATTACTGTTTCTAAAGCAGAAACTTTTGTTTTTGAGTGAATCCCTATTGGAATTCCACGCCCATTGTCAGCAATTCTAATAGAATTATCAGGTAAAAGAACAATTTCTATTCTATCACAAAACCCTCCCATTGCTTCATCTATAGAATTATCAAAAATTTCCCAAATCAAATGATGTAATCCTTCAACACCAGTTGAGCCAATATACATACCAGGACGGCGACGAACTGGCTCTAATCCTTCAAGGACAGAAATTTTATCAGCCCCATAACTATTCTTATCTTTTTCTTTTTTTACCATAATTACAATCTAAAAATACCCTTATAAACTGGGTAAGTACTCTTCTATTATAACAAAAAACTAGTCAAAAAACTAGTCTTTGTTATAAAATTTTACCCTTATAAAATAAGGATTTTCAAAGGAAATTAATTATCTGACTGTCCATCCAAGTGAATGTATCTTTTCTTCAATTTTAGACATAATTACATTTATTTCATCATCAGTTAAGGTCCTGTCATAAGATTGAAAAACAAGACGAAAAGCATAAGAGGTTCTTTTGTCTTTTGTAAATTGATCAAAAAGTCTTGGAGTTGTAATAAGAAGATTAGTTCCTAACTCTTCATAAATTGATGATAATTTTTGAGGATTTATTCCCTTAGGAACCCATACTGCGATATCTCGAGAAATAAAAGGATAAATACTCCATGATTTAAAAATTTGTGGTTGAGAAATTTTTTCAGAAGAAATTTCTTTTTGTGTAGAAGAAGGTAAGCTAAATTCTTCAGAAATAAATTTATCTAATGAAGTTTCTAAAATATTTTTTTTATCAGCATAAGCTACATGTATTTCTTCGCCTGTTTCTCTAAAAATAGTTCCGATTTCAAAAATTTTTATTTCATCAATATTAAGCAAAGGCGTGTTTATTTGATTTAATTTTAAGCTTTCTTTTAATCCATCAGTTAAGTTTGTTCTTAAAAATTTCTTATTTGAAGCTGAAGCCAAAACTTCTATTTCTCCTTTACTCCTAAAAGAATAAGTCATTACCTCTTTATAACCAGCCTTCGCTAACTTGACTCGAGCTTGATTCATTTGTGACCAAATCAAATCATCTTCTGATTTGATTTTTATCTTAGGAACTTGAGGTTTAATTCTATTATAACCATAAATACGACCAATTTCTTCAACCATATTACAAGCCATTGTAATATCAAGACGCAATTGGGGAACTTTTACTTTCCATATATCTGAATTATATGAAAAATCATATTTAAATTTATTTAAAATTTCTTTGATCTCATCATCTTTAATATTTGTTCCTAAAGAATAATTTATATATTCACTAGAAAAACTAATTGTTTTATCTTCAAATTTTTTCTGATAGACATCAATTATTTTTTCTTTAATACCTGAGGCAAGCTCGAGAATTAAATCTGTAATTTTTTCTATCGCAGTCTCCGTCAAAACAGGTGCGATTCCATTTTCAAATCGTTTAACTGAATCAGTAAAGATACCGAGTTTTTTACTAGCTTTACGAATAGTTACAGCGTCAAAATTGGCCACTTCTATAACAATATTTTTCGTATTCTCATCTACTTCAGCTTTTGTTCCTCCTTTAATACCAGCAATAGACAAAACATCTTTTGAATCAGCAATTACTAAAATCGATTCATCTAATACAATTTCTTTCTTATCTAAGGTAGTAAATTTTTCTTCTTTTTTTGCCCTTCTAATTATAATTTGTGAACTTTCTAATTTATCTAAATCAAAAATATGAATCGGATTGCCTATATCAAACATTACATAATTTGTAGCATCAACAATATTATTGATTGATTTTTGACCTATTGGTTCTAAGCTATTCTTCAACCATTGGGGACTTGGCTTTACTTTTATATTACGAATAATCCTCCCCATATAACGAAAACATTTATCATCTTGATTATCAATTTTAAGATTAGATTTTTGATTTTCTAAAACTTTAATTTCTTTCTGAAATTCTAACTCAAGCTCAGGCCTAATTTCTATATCAAAAATTACTGAAATTTCTTTAGCAACGCCATAATGACAGAGACAATCATGAGCTCGGTCCGGTAAAATTTTAATATCAAAAATTGTATCATCTTTTAATTTTTTTAAATCTTCAACTTCAGAAGAATGAAAAATAATCCCTTCAGCAATTTTTTCTGGAGTAGGTAATTTTTTCTCAAAATATTTTTGTAGCCAATTATATGAAATTAACATAATTAAAATTGATTAAACCTTAAATCTCCTTGATAAGATAAGCGAACATCAGTAACTCCATATTTCATAACCATCAATCTATCAGCTCCCATACCAAAAGCAAAACCTTGATATTTTTTACTATCAATTCCAGCATTTTCCAAAACTTTTGGATGAACCATTCCTGCTCCAAGAACTTCTATCCACTCATTATTATGTAAAACATCAATTTCAAGCCCCGGTTCAACGAATGGAAAAAAAGATGGGCGCAAACGTATTTCTACTTTTTGTCCTAGCAATTGTTTAAAAAATTCCAAAAGAACTCCTTTTAAATGAGCTAATGAAATATTTTCTCCTACCATTAATCCTTCAATCTGATAAAATTGCATTTCATGAAAGGCGTCTGTTGCTTCATTACGAAAAACTTTACCAGGTACGATAATTGAAAATGGCGGTTTATTTTTTTCCATATAACGAATTTGCCCTGGCGAAGTGTGCGTACGAAGAAGATGTGAACTTTCTATTGGATTATCTTTTTCTTTAATAAAAAAAGTATCTTGCATATCACGAGCTGGATGATCTTTGGGAATATTCAAGGCATCAAAATTATGCCACTGATCTTCTAGCTCAGGGCCAACTTCCACAGAAAAACCAAGCGATGATAATATCCTTACGGCATCGTTGATAATTATAGTTAATGGATGTAAACTTCCTTTTTGAAACACAAATTCATTCTTATCTGACATAATAAAAATAATACCATTTTAGACATCTTTTTCCAATGTCTTTATTTTTCATATCTTTCTTAAATATTTCCAAATTGCATACATTGCATACGTATCAAGCCCACAATATATTTTTAATTGCTTAATTTTTTCTTCAGATTCTTCTTTACTATAACCACCTGTAACAATTTTATTCCAGGTATTGGAAGCCGTTCCTCCTTCTTGAATATCTAAAACTTTGTATGAAAGTTCAGGAGCTAAAACTGGTAATATATATTTAATTGAAGTTTTACCTTTAAATTTTGGATGAATAAAATGTTGATTTGTAAAAACATCCATAAGATCAATAACCCTAGAATTAAGATCTTCTAAAAAAGTTTTATACTCTGGATTTCTTTTAGCAAGATCTTTATTTCTTCCCATCTCAAAACTCTTATACCAGACAATAACACTACCAGTTTTGGGAAGATATTTTTTTAGAGCTAAGATAAATTCTTCATCTGGGTTTTTATCCCCACTAAAAATAAACTCCGAATGACTTGGTTCTTTTTCATAATCATCAACAACATGTAAAGAAAATTGAAACGGTATTTGGTTAAATGGAAAATATCCACTAAACCTTGGAATACCAGCAGCAAAAGTTTCATAATCTAAAAAAGATATTGGCAAAGAAATTTCATTAAGAAAACTACGAATTTCATTTTTGTTCATAAATATTTTATCTAATTGAACCGCTGTAATTTGGTTTCGTTGTTTTTCACTTAAGGGAAAATCGTCTGGGACATCTTTTATAGAAAAAATTCCTGAATCTACTAAATCAGCTAGCTTTTTTTTTGAACTTCCAATACGAGAAATATCATGAACACTATATTCTGGAACTTGAGGATTAGAATAGGCAAAAGTTGTACAATGAGAACTTCTTCCTCGAGTTATACATTTACAAGCACCTTTCGGTTCATTATCTGAAGAAAGTATTTCATATGCATTCTTCATATCAACTGAAAGAGCTTCTATAATTTCCATAACTTGCTCAGTAAAATTTTCTATTGAAAAAAGTTGTTTTATATCTAAATCTACTCCTCGACAATATTCATTATTAAGTCTAATAAGATATAGATTTCCAATAGGAACACTCAAATTTTTGAGAACTAAATACTGAAAACCAATATCATTAGTATATAACTTGTCTTTAGCTCCTTTATTTTCCCCACTATTTGAAGCCTTAACTTCATATAAATCATAAGATTTAGACTTTATATTCCAAACCAATATATCAGAAATCATTTTATATGTGTCTGTTTCAAAAACTGGCTGATATATTATTGGAGTCCGTGATTCTATTAATTTCATTGTTTTTTTGAAATCATTTCTATCGTCAATTAAGACTCCACCAGGGAATAATTCTCTGGCTAGAATATCAACTTCATTGCCAGTTTCAATTATCCCCTCATCAAAAGCTGATAATGGTTTACTGTAATATATATCTGGTTTATGTATTTTAAGCCAAGCATTTTTTGCACAATCTTTATATATAAGATAATTTGTTTTCGTTAATTTCATATTATAATCCTTTTGTATTTAATTTATTATTATCATTCCAATTAATAACTTTAACTTTATAATTTTCATCAAGTATTTTTACTTTTGATAAAAAGAATTTTATTCTATCAATAAACCCTGTAGTAAATATTTCTAAATTACCTTTTGA
>VAPG01017231.1_pt1 | contig 15885 bp, 12 predicted proteins | sample 3393851 | NCBI WGS metagenome assembly VAPG01 (sample SAMN08290438, study PRJNA428436) | hydrothermal vent metagenome | isolation source: Deep-sea hydrothermal vent chimney | place: Atlantic Ocean: South-mid Altantic Ridge | depth 2194 m m
GGATTGAATCCCGGGTCAGGATTACAGACCGGACCGGCGTTGAGATGGAAGCGCTGACAGCTGTTTCCGTCGCGGCGTTGACGATCTATGATATGTGCAAATCAGTTGATAGGGAGATGGTGATTTCCGATGTAATGCTGACAGTGAAAAGCGGCGGCAAAAGTGGAACGTTCAGACGGCGAAATACTTGAGGATGTGGGCGTTCCTTCGGGTTGCTTATTCTTTTGTCTGCTCCAGCCCCTGTTTTGCCTTTTCATGGCTGTTATCGATTCTTAACGCCGACTGAAAGGTGCGAAAGGCCCTTTTTTTCAGTCCGGCCTTTATGTATATGTCGCCGAGATCAGCATGATAATCAGCATTAAAGGGATCGAGTTTTATAGCTGTAAGCAGGGCTTCCTCTGCGTTTTTAAGCCTTCCAGGAATATTCGACAGGGTGAGGGACAGGTGCTTCCAGACTTTTGAGTTTTGGGGCGCCATCTTGGCGGCCCACCTCAAGTTGTCGGCTGCTCCCCAGAAATTCCCTTTTTTGAATTCCATGAGGCCTTTTCTGTATTGAGACTCAGCTATGTTTTTCAGGTCAACCTCTTGCTCTTTATCCTTTGAAGGAACGGGCCTGAAGTATTCTCTTCTCAGTCTGTCATCGTTCAGTCTGTTATAAGCTTTGGTGATGGCATCGAATATGTCTGTAAGTTTTGCCTTAATGGAAGAATCCGGGCAGGAAAAATACCTGTCCGGGTGGTATTCTTTCGCAAGCCTGTAAAAGTTTTTCCTGATTGTGTCGCTGTCTGAATTTTCATCAACATCGAGCAGTTCACTTATGCTCAGGCTGTTTATCTTTGAATACATCGAGTCAACCTTGTTTAATAAGGTATCCTGCTCTTCAGTGTGAGGCTGAAGTATCTCGTTTAATCCGGTATCCCCGGCCGATTTTGTGTGTGTGGCGTCTTTGTCTCCCGGCACAGACTGAATTGCCGCCGCCTGCTCGACAATGCCTGTTGACCAAAGCATATAGAGTGTTTTGAGTGCCTCAAAAGAACCCAGTCCCGAGGCTGCAATGATCTGATTAATCGTTCTGCTTCCATCGATTAAAGCGAGGATATTTCTGTCATCCGCGCTCAGTTCCAGGTCCTGAAAGAGGCTGAAAGGATCGGCGCTTAGTTTGAGCGCTGTATCCATGTCAGGCATTTCATTCCTGATGATTGTCCAGTTTTCCAGCCTTTGTACTCCTTCATGTATAAGGTTCCCCATGCTCAGCCTGAGAGTGATAACCTCGTCATTCGGCAGGTCGCCTTCGCTGAATTCGTATTCTCCGTCTTCAATATGGAACATGCTGTGGATTATCTCCCTGGCCTGGTGCGTAACGCTCCGGACCAAGTCAGATGGGTTCAGATAACCGAGGTCGACAAGTATTGCGCCAAGCCGTTTAGACGAAGACTTGAGCACCTCTACCGATTTATCATATTGTTCCACGGTTATCCTGCCTGTCTTCAGAAGCATTTCCCCCAGCCTGTCATCGGTGTATGTGGATGATGCGAATATTGCGTCTCCCGCTCGGACATAGATTTTTTTTGTAAACGCTGGCGTTGTGATCGAAAGTGTCCCGGTCTTTCGATTCCTGTTGAGATAGATCAGTATTTTGATCAGATTTACGTCTTTGACGTTACCCCTGAGCGGTATTTCCATCCCATCTCCCCCTAGTCCTTATGCGGCTATTATTTGCTGAAATGTATATATAATATCCTTTAATCCATACGCCTGCAACTAAAAAGTAGCGCCTGTCGGACTTTTATCTGGAAGTACTCCATATTTTCCATTTCCTGATGGCAGGGATGCGGTGCCTTTTCTGTTGCGGTAGTTAGTTTTTTTGGGGTGGCTGAGCGCAGGCCTGGTTGTCGGAAGATTAATTCAGCGATGCCTGTTGTCTGTTTTTGGGGTTTGGTCCGTACCCGGGACAATCATTTGTATCTCTGAACTCTGAACCTGAAGATGTCCACTTTTTCATGAGGAAGTATCCCTGCCTTGCTTTTTGCGATCTGTATCTGTTCGTCCGGGGTGTCGACACCTTCAAGGTCGGGCAGCAGGAGCCCTTTTCTCGGGCCGCTAACAACTATTACTCCATATTTTTTCGGGTCAAGTTCGCTGATCTCCTCTATCTTCTCTGGAGGAGAAAGTAGGTCGACGGTAAATTCCAGATCGTTTAATTCATCCTCCTGTACAGGCGGAAAACGGGTGTCATGGACTGCCGCTGATATGGCGTTATTGATAGTCTCTATAGCGATATTTTCCGTGCCGGGCAAGAATGTTCCTATGCAGCCCCGCAGCAGGCCATGTTTTTTGATGCATACAAACACACCCGCCTTCCCGGACATTTCCGGCGGGAGCGGTTCGGGCGGCGCTATTACTTTTTTGTTTTTTATAAACTCAACAACGCTTCGTCTGGCAAGCTCTACGAGACTATGCATCGTTATTTCTCCCTTTGAAGTGAATAGTCGGCGATGGTGAGAAGGGCCTCTTTCGCCGGTGAGTCGGGGAATATGGAAAGTTCAGCCATGGCCTCATCTATCAGCATCCGTGCCTTATGAAATGACATCTCGATTGAATCGTATTTTTTGAGGAGGTCCATAATTCTCGATGTGCCTTTTTCTGAAAATTCCTCTTTGATGATATTTTTTATTTCCAGAGTCTCATCTTCATCAGCTTTCGTCAGGATGTAAAGTATGGGCAGGGTTATCTTGCCTTCCTCCAGGTCTTTGCAGAGTTTCTTCCCAAGATCGTTCTCATCGGCCGTATAGTCGAGAATATCATCGGCCATCTGAAAGACGATGCCGGTTTTCATTCCGAAACCTGCCAGCGCGTTTTCCTCTTTTTTCGAAAGTCCACAGAGTATGGCACCCAACCTGCATGCCGCAGAGATAAGCGCTCCAGTCTTGGCGGATATTATCTCGAAGTATTCTTCCTCTTTTATCTCCAGGTCTCCTATCCTGTTGAGCTGAAGCAGCTCGCCCTCGGCCATTCTGGTGGTGGCGACCGAAAGCGTCTCCATTATCCCCTGGTTTTTCTGCATCACAGCGATCCTCAAGGCATTGGAATATAAAAAATCACCGGCCAGGATGACCACCTGGTTGCCCCATAAGGAATTCGCGGTGGGTTTCCCCCTCCGTGTATCCGCTATGTCAACAACGTCGTCGTGCAGCAGTGACGCGGTATGTATCAGTTCTATGATCCCGGCCATCTCGATGTTAACTTCCCCCCTGTAGCCGGCTAGATCGGAACTTATCAGATGAAACAGCGGCCTGAGCCTCTTTCCACCACTTGAAATGATGTGTCTGCCGATTAAAGGGATCTGGGGTATTTTGTTTTTGAGAAGTCGGTTGATTTTAAGCTCTACAAGATGAAGTCTCTCTTCATACAAACTGAAAACATCGTGCAATGTCATTTGTCGACGATTGGATAGAGAATGTTTTGATATCAAGCCGGGAACCCTGTCATTTCCGTATTTTAATCCTTAGTTTGTCGATCTCAGCTTCTACTCCGGAAAGTTTTTTCAGGTCTTCCGGCTTAAAAGCCCCTTTTTCTGTAATAATAGCGGTAACATATTTTGCAGGAGTTACGTCGAATGCAATATTCCGTACCTTAACACCTTCCGGAGCTATTTTGCACTTTCCGAACACATCGGTCACTTCTTCTGAACCCCTTTCTTCGATAGGGATCTGATCGCCTGAGGGAATATTAAAATCTATGCTGCTCAGTGGGGCAGCAACATAAAACGGGATGCCATGCTCTTTGCATAATACCGCGACACTATAGGTACCGATTTTATTTGCGACGTCCCCGTTAAGCGCGGTCCTGTCGGTACCGACAATAACGAGGTTTATCTCCCCCCTTTGCATCAACGCTCCGGCGGTATTGTCCGTTATTAACGTAACCGGTATCTTGTCCTGCATGAGTTCCCAGGCTGTAAGCCTTGCTCCCTGCAGGACAGGCCTTGTCTCATCAGCTATTACATCAAAGTTTTTGCCCATCTCTTTTGCCACGCGCATCGGGGCGGTTGCAGTGCCGTAGTAACCTCCGGTAGCCAGCGCGCCTGCGTTGCAGTGTGTAAGAATCGTGTCCCCGTCATTTATAAACTGTTCGCCCCACATGCCTATAGCCTTGTTCACCTGCAGGTCCTCATCCAGTATTTTCTGGGATTCTTCGACCAATAATTCCTTGAGCCCTGATACTGACTCGCCCCTGCGGCTATTGAGCAATGCCTTAAGCCTGTTGGCCGCCCACTTCATATTTACAGCGGTCGGCCTCGTGGAAAGTATAGTCTCGATTGCGGGTTCGAGTTGGCTGATAAAGCTCTCGAAATCTTCAGCCTTTATGTCCCGGGCCGCCAGCGCAATGCCCATTGCCGCTGCTATCCCTATCGCGGGCGCGCCCCTTATCCAGAGTTTTTTTATTCCTTCAGCCACCTTCAGATAATTGTCGCATTCTATGTATGCGACATCGACCGGAAGCCTGGACTGGTCGAGCATGATCACCTTGCCGCCTACCCATTCAATTGTTTTTACCATTAAGTCCTCCATCAGCAATGTTACTATTATAAACTAAAGCATAGTCAAGATTCAGCCCGGATGACTGCCCCGCCGGCGCAATATTCGCATTTTCATTCATTTCATGCCTGTCCTGCGGTGCAAAATAGGTTATAACCAGAAAAACCGTGAGTGTGATAATGACGATTATCGTCCCCCAGGCTATATAGTTATAGCACCTGCTGTTGACGTATTCTCCCATCAGCCTTTTGTTGTTCACCAGCGAAATCGCATATATGAGCACAAAAGGAAGCAGCATTCCATTGACCACGGCGGACAATACCATGAGTGTGACCAGCAGAGCCCCCGGTATGAGTACGAGTAGCGGTGCGGCGACGATCAACACGGTGTATATCCACATGAATTGTGGTGCATCCCTGAAACTCTTGTTTACGCCTCTCTCCCATCCCATGGCCTCGCATATGTAGTAAGCCGTGGCGAGGGGGACGATTATAGCGCCGAGGAGCGAGGCGTTGGCAAGGCTTATTGCAAAGACCAATGACGCGAAGTTGCCCGCAAGCGGCTGGAGAGCGAATGCGGCTTCATGTGCTTCATTGATCCTTATGCCGGCCGGAAACAGGGTGGTTGCGCAGGTTACAATAATAAAAAAGGCTATGATGTCGGTAATGCTGCAGCCGATTATCACGTCAAGCCTTGAAGCACTGTAGTCCTCTTTTTTGATGCCCTTTTCCGCTATGGATGACTGGAGATAAAACTGCATCCATGGAGTAATCGTCGTTCCAATTATGGCGATACTGAGATAAACGTATTCGGAATTCAGTTTTATCTCCGGTATTAATGTTTTCCTGAATACTTCGTTCCAGTCGGGCTTGGCCATAAATCCGGATATTACATACCCAAAATATATCAGGCAGGCGAACAGGAGAATTATTTCGAGTGTCCGGTAGTTTCCTTTTGTAACGAGTATCCAGATAGCGACCGCTCCAAACGGAACCATAATATATTTGCTGAGACCGAGTATCTCCATGCTGGCCGCCCAGCCCGCAAAGTTTGCGACTGTGGTTCCGAAGTTTGCTATGAACAACGCGATCATCATAAAAAAAGCCGATTTCACACCGTGGTTTTCACGGATCAGGTCAGAGAGGCCCTTTCCCGTGACGGCCCCCATCCTTGCAACCATCTCCTGGATAACAACAAGTGCGATGGTTGTGGGTATCAGCGTCCACAAAAGCGTATATCCGAATCTTGCTCCAGCGACGGAATAGGTCGTGATCCCGCTTGCGTCATTGTCGATATTGGCCGTTATGATGCCGGGACCCATGATCGCGAGAAAGACGGTTATTCTCTTCCACCGGCTCATAATTTTCTTCTCTTTTTCTTTGCCGAAGGCGGCAGAAGGATATCAATGATATCATCCACGGTGACAATCCCATGAAGGTACCCCTCTTCATCCGTCACCGGTAGTGCAAGCAGATTGTATTTCGAGATAATCGCCGCTACCACCATTTCATCCTCGCCCGGCATAACGGTTTTAATGTGGGTCTCCATAATATCGGCGAGTATGCAGTCGGGCTCGGCCAGCAGCATCTCCCTGAGCGACGCAACACCTATAAGCTTTTCATCCTTGTCGATGACATATATGTAATAGACCGTCTCTACTTCCTTGGCGTCGAGCTTGAACTGCTCCGCTGCTTCCTTGACGGTCATTACAGGGGGATATGCTATGTATTTGTTTGTCATGAGCCCGCCTGCGGTGTCTTCCTCATGGCCCAGGAGTTCCTGGATATCCTCAGCTTCCTCTTTCTCGATATTAGAAAGGAGTTCCTGCGCCTTTTCAGCGGGAAGGTCGCTCAGGATGTCGGCGGCCTCATCAGGGGGCATCAGCTCAATAATGTCCGAAGCCTTTTCTTTGCCCATCTTGCTGATTATCTCCTGCTGCACGTCCGGCCCAAGCTCCGACAGTGCCTCGGCCGCTTTTTCCATATCAAGGTCATCAAAGAATGTGGCACCCTCTTTTCTGGAAACACTGCTGATAATGTCGGCTATGTCGGCCGGATGCACCTCGGAAAGCATCTGTCGCGGTACGGTAAGTGATATCTTGGTCAGTTTCGGCTCAAGCGGCTGCAAATAATTCCAGCTGATGAGCGAGTGAGGCAGGGTTTTTTTGAATAATTTAAATAAGTCCTCACCACCTCTTTCAACTCCGAGTCTTCTCATTATTCCCCTTATTCCGACGTCGATTGCGACTAAAAGTGCGTCGGTATTAAGCCCCTCAAGCTTGATATCGTTTACCCTCACCACCTTTACTCCATTTACATCAACTATTTGTTTATCCAGGATATCTCTCACAGCCAGCAGGTCGTCTTCTTTCATCTCGTAGGGGAGGAGTTTGTCGCAGTAGATTTTCGCGGAGACTATCTTCTTGTTGAAGATATTAAGATCCGACCAGGGAAGAAAGAGGAATTTCTTCTTCTTTTTCTCGATAATAAGCGCGGAGACCTTGGGCAGTGTATCACCTCTTACTATAACAAGGTCCTTGACTCTCCCGTGCTCTTCACCTCTTGGATCAAGAACCGGCTTCTTAATTATTTCGCTCGAAAAAACCTCACCAAAGAACGGCATGGCTGTCTGTCACCTTGATTATTATTTTCGCAATTAAGCACTTCTAACACATCCGGCCATCCTCTTCTGAAACTTCAAAAATTTCCGGATTCAGGCCATGGAAAAAACAATTGATTAACCATTCAAAACAAAGATTTAATCTATTCAGTATAGCTTGGACAGTTTATTTCAGCAACATTAAGAGATAAAAATGTGGTAAGGATTGATTTCTGTATGACGGATATTGTTGAATTGAGGTTTTTTTGTTTTGTAAATTTGCTATAACCATGTAAAATGAAATATATGTTGGTCAGAGGGAGGATTTTTTTTAACAAGCTCTATACGAGCAAAACATAGCTATGTCCAAGATCGGTTTCCTGAGAAATATTTTACTGATATCGTTTGTAGCGATTATCATCATCCCTCTGTATACGATTTTTTTCACATCTCCCGCATTTATTAAATTACTTATGGACGATACAGAGAAAAAAGCGGCGCAGATTGCCACGCATCTGGCGTCCATGATCATCAAAGAGCCGGTTGACCTGGAAAAAACTTCCCTTCCGGTCGACCTGTCGGTCAATATCCGCAAACTGCAGAAAGAATTCAACCTGATGAAACTGAGAATCTTTTCGACAACAGGAGAGATTATATATTCTACCGATCCCCTGGAAATAGGGAAGATAAACAGGGAAAGCTATTTCCATGATGTTGTGATTAAGGGGGATAAGCACACAAAAGTTGTGCAAAAGGGTATACGAACCAGGGAGAACCAGCTCGTATCCGTCGATGTCATAGAGACATATGTGCCGGTGATAAGAGGGGGCAGGGTCGTAGGCGCGTTCGAGATTTATTATGACATCACTAACGAAAAAAAGGCGCTCCAGGCGCTTGTTTACCGGTCTTCGGTCATACTTTTTTCGATTGCATTCCTCCTGCTGGTCGCGGTTATTATCAGTGCCACCAGGGCGAACAGAATTGTTTCCGAAAGGGACCGCGCTGAGGAGGAATTAAAAAAATACCGTAATGAACTTGAGCAGATGGTAGAAGAGAGGACAGCCGAGCTGAGGTCGGCAAACAATCAGCTTCAACAGGAGATCACGGAACGGCAGCGGGCAGAGGAACAGATCCATTACCTGGCTTATTACGACAGCCTCACCGGTCTGCCGAACCGTATATTTTACAAGGAGCTTTTAACCAGGTCACTGACATACGCGCAACGCTACGAACAGATACTGGCAATTCTGTTTATCGACCTGGACAATTTCAAGCGTATTAACGACTCTCTCGGCCATAATTTAGGCGACCAGCTTTTGCAGGCGTTTGCAGCAAAACTGCAAAAAACCGTAAGGAATTCAGACTATGTTGCGCGTTCGGACAAAAACGAGATCACGGATACTGTATCCCGTCCGGGCGGCGATGAGTTTATGCTGCTGCTGAACGAGATTTCGCAAGTCCAGGATGCAGCCAATATAGCCGGTCGCCTCTTAAGCGACCTGACAAAGCCTTTTGAGCTGGAGGGTCACGAGGTGATAGTAACAGCCAGCATCGGAATTTCCGTCTATCCCTTTGACGGCGAGGATGCCGAGAGCCTGATGAAAAATGCGGAGATAGCAGTTCATCATGCCAAGGGCCAGGGAAAAAACAACTATCAATTTTATACCGAATCAATGAATGCCGATGTCCTGGAGCGGCTGACACTCGAAAACGAACTCCATAAAGCACTGGACCGGGAGGAATTTCTCCTGCACTTTCAGCCGAAAATAGATACCCGGACAGGAAAAATCACGGGAGTGGAGGCGCTGATACGCTGGAACCATCCAGGCAGGGGAGTCATATCTCCTGGAGAATTCATCCCACTGGCGGAAGAAAGCGGTCTTATAGTGCCGATTGGAGAGTGGGTGCTGCGCACTGCCTGTTTGCAGTGCAGGGCATGGTACGACGCCGGTTTCCGGCAGATAAGCGTGGCAGTGAATTTATCCGGCCGCCAGTTTGAGCAGCCGGACCTGGCGGAAACCGCAGCCATGGCGTTAAGAGACGCCGGATTGGCCACAAAATACCTTGTCCTGGAAATCACGGAAAGCATGATAATGCAGGATCCCGAGAGGGCCATCGTCACCCTGCGGGAAGCCCAGTCCATGGGGATGCATGTCTCTATCGATGATTTCGGCACGGGGTATTCATCTCTGGGCTACCTGAGGCGGTTTCCTCTGGACTCCCTGAAGATAGACCGTTCATTTGTTGTGAACTCCGCCCACAACCTTAATGACGCGGCCATTATCAAGGCGATTATCGCCCTGGCGCACAGCCTGAAATTAAAGGTGGTTGCCGAAGGTGTTGAGACGGAAGAGCAGGAAGAATTTTTACGTGAACTCGACTGCGATGAGATGCAGGGCTATCTCTTCAGCCGGCCGGTTACAGGAGAAGAAATCCTGGAGCTTCTGGATAAAGAAAAATAGGGAATGATTATTCAGAACAAAATCTTTTCTATTCCTTAACTTCAAATATGAACCCGCTGATCATAGCCGGGTCTTCAGGAGAAAACTCCTCTTGTCCCGCAGCTTATTGAACTGGGAAGGTTCAGAAATTCCGGACAAAAGTTCCTGCCGGATTGGCCCGATCATGACAACCCCACCATCTTTTACGAGGTTTTTCAGCTTCTCTGATAATTCAGCATCGGGGTTTTTATGTCTGAGTAGCGGAAGACGGGCTAACTCGCGTTAACTACCGGAAAATAAATATTGAATGTAGTCCCTTTGTTGACCCTGCTTTCGACGTATATTGCACCATGATGGTTCTTCACTATTCCATAGACAACAGACAGGCCTAACCCGGTGCCTTTCCCTGAAGTCCCGGTAGTAAAAAAAGGGTCGAATATCTTTGCTTTAATCTCACCATTCATCCCTCGACCTGTATCCTTTACCTTTAAATGCAGGAAAGAACCAGCCTGGAGCTTCAGTCTCCTTGCCTGCCGGGTGTTAAGTTCAGTAGTTGTTAAAGAAACTTCCATCCGCCCGGGGGACCCAAGCATGGCATTAGAAGCGTTTGTGCAGAGATTGACAATGATCTGATGGATTTGCGAGGGATCACACAAAATCGGCGGGCAATCCGCTATATTTTCAATCAGCTCGATGTTTGCCGGGATTGTTGCGTGCATCATTTTAAGCGCTTCGTTCAATATCGGGGTTAGATTAAAAGGGGTGAGTTCCTGGTGATGTTCAGCCCGGCTGAAAGCAAGAATTTGCCCGACCAGGTCTTTAGCCCGCTTTGCCGCGTTTTGAATATGACCAAGGTATTCCTTGTCCGTAGCTTCCCGCAGGTTTTCCGAAAGCAGCTCCGAGTACCCGGTTATTATAGTCAAAATATTGTTAAAGTCATGGGCGATCCCGCCCGCCAGAGTGCCAATGGCTTCCATCTTTTGAGATTGACGGAGCTGCTCTTCAAGCGCACGACGTTCTTCTTCTGTTTTACGGCGTTTTGTTATATCAAGAATGATAGCTACAAAAACGGACTTCTTACCCAGTTTTGACGTTTGAAGGTGAACTTCGACAGGATAGGTGGAGCTGTCTTTCCTGCGATGGATTGTTGTAAAGACAATCTTGTTTTTTTCTTTCCGGATGAGTGGACCGATAAGCTTTTTAAAGGAGTGAAGTGTGAATTCAGGCTTCAGGTCAATCGGCGACAGATCTCTAATCTCATCTGTTGAATAGCCCAGGTTTTTTCGCGCTCCACGATTTGCCTGGATAAACCGAAAACCCTCCGCGTCAAAAATATAAATTTCGTTAAGGGATTCTTCCAGGATTTGGCTTAAAAAAATGGCTTCTTTATCATCTCTCATAGCTAACACACATCATTAATTCCCTTAATTTATAGACTTTCCGGGCTGAATGAACGAACTTGCATGGCATATCGGTCCGGTGTTTTGAATCTCCTTTTTTGCTTTTCCCCTCCAGGTACAGCCGTAGTCTTTAAATATTTTAGCATATTATGCTTCCTCACCTGGAAAATCCCCGGTAACCGCTCTTCTCAGCTATTCCCGGCAAGTTTCTGCTTTTTCGCCTTCTTTCGTCATGGCTGTTCAAAACAGTCCATGCAACGCTGTTTGTTTATTTCAAAGCGTTTCTTCTCACACCAGACGTGTCCTAATTGCAGTGACCTTCCCGTTGGCTTTGTGATCCTGGCCCTTTTGCACTCAAAGCAATGGCTGCTTTTCCTGCCTTTTATCGGAATGAAACAGGGCATCTGCCTGTTCAATGCCATCTGGGTTCCGCGATGGGCGCACCAAACCGTTCCGGGCGACGGCCTCTGGCCTCCAGGTTTTGTGTCATGCCCGAGCTTGCACTCTTTGCACGAGTTATTCATGAACTTTTAGTCTTGTTTTTTTAATGTTTAAAGCCTTCACCCCGACCCCTATAATGTTATACCTTCTCATCAAGCCTAATCCTGTTTTACCGGATACAAATGTATGCGGGTTGATTTTTCCCCTCCGGCAGCCACTAGTCGCCTGTAGCGGCCATGGCCGCAATTCGCTTGCTATTTGAGTTGTTAGTATGTTCAGCATCGACTTGATGATGGCGCTTTAGTGAGTATATTCAAGTATTTCTATATCCGGGCCAACCTTTTTGATAATCGCATCTCTCATGTTAGCATAATGAGGGCATGGAAACCCGATCGGATTTCCCCTTGAAATACACGACGCAAAGGCAATAGCTTCAGCGCCTCTGTCAACCATCACCTTTACCCGTGCGATGGCTCTTTTTCCCGGGCACCCTCCACAACTGACAAAACCGATAATCTCCACAGGACCTGTATGTTCAAACGCAAATTTTCCTTCTGTAGCAACCTTGAAATCTGATGTTCCAGGGCACATATCTTCTGTCTGCCGACAACGAATTATCCCGACTTTTTTCATCTGATTTTTCTCCTTTGATTTATGTTTCCAGCTTTACTTATGAAAAGCAAGTATTCTAATTGTATAGCCGGTTTTTTACTGCTTCTGGTGAATTGTTTCATATCAGGGTGATCCGGAATCTCAACAAACATCATCACTGGATATTCGGGGTTGTTCTTCGCTATTATGACATCCCGGAGTTCGATTTGCTGACTTTTTTGGGGGAGATGTCATGACAATCAACACTTTTTCTGAGTTCCGGAAATCTCCGGGTTAAAAAAGCCCCGTTACGAAGCAGCATATCACAGTTTGCGCCCATTGGGCAAGCATTGAAAAGACCCGGAAGACTGGCGATAATAAATCTTTCATAGCGAATAAGGTGGCATATTCAGTGGTTATTGACAAGTCGGCCGGATGAATATTCAGAATTCAGGCGCACCTGCACCCCGCAAACGAGACCGTTATAAAACTAAAAAACCCAAAAGCAACAGGGAAATAAGAGTAATGCCCCGCCACGTGGGAGGCCCGACTACAGAGTGAGATAGGCTGCACTGGAGGTGGAGCCGGGCGGTGAAACCTGTAAGTCTTGCCAGATGTCTATAAAATCAGGTAAAATGCCCCAAATCGCGAACACCGCATAGATTGCTGCTCCACGAGGTTGCCTTTGCTCCCTCGTTAATGAGTTGCTGGTTATGCGAAACAAAGCTAAACCTCGGGAGGAACGAAATGTCTAAAAGTATCAGGGGCACGCAGACAGAAAAGAATTTGCTGATAGCATTTGCTGGTGAATCACAGGCAAGAAACCGATATACCTATTTTGCCGGTGTTGCCAGAAAAGAAGGGTTAATCCAGATTTCCGATATATTTGAAGAAACCGCGAACCAGGAAAAGGAACATGCTAAAAGGTTCTTTAAGTTTCTGGAAGGTGGCGACGTCCGGATAACGGAAACATATCCCGCCGGAAAAATAGGAACATCATTTGAAAACTTGAGGGCCGCGGCGGCTGGCGAAGAATATGAATGGACAGAGATGTATCCGGCCTTTGCGAAAGTGGCCAGGGAAGAGGGATTCGATGAAGTCGCCGCAGCGCTTGACGCGATTTCAATCGCCGAAAAACAGCACGGTAAACGCTACAAAGAGCTGGCCGACAATCTTGAAGCCGGGAGAGTTTTCAAAAGAAACGGGAAGGTTGTTTGGCGTTGCAGGAATTGTGGTTATCTGCATGAGGCGGAGGCTGCGCCGGACTTATGTCCCGCCTGTTCGCACCCTCAAGCCTATTTTGAATTATTGGGTGAAAACTGGTAAGCCATTTAGTATAAGTCAGTCACAGCCTGCTGATGTCTGAATTTTGCTTCGCATTTATTTGCATCTGACGGCTACGGTTCTGCTCGTGAGAATCGCAGCCGTCATGTATTAGCCCGGGACAAACTTTCTTTGTCTAACCAAACAGGTCAGCTTTTATATTCATTAATCCAGTCTTTTACATCCCAAAAAGGATATTTTTCAAAAATGCCGAAACCAGCAAGTCTCTTTATTCTCAGTTTCAGGAAAACGGGCGTAAAAATACCGCAGAGAAACTTTGTCAGGTTTAATACGGAAAAATATTCTCCAACGGCCCCAATAAATTCATCTGTAATTTCGCCAAAATCAAACGTGGAGAGAGGTTTTAATTCCGTTGAGTTTTGAATTGCCACTTTTCCACTTCCGCAGAATGAGCAGTGGCCACAAGATTCCTGTTCGAGACTTTCTCCGAAATATTTCGCGAGTTCCCGGGAAATACATGAATCTTTTTCAAAAAATCCTATCATATCATGTATCCTCTGAATGTCATGCTCTTCCTTGCTTTTAAACAGCTTGTGCATTTTTTGGGTAATCCCATCTATATCGAATTCAGGGGTCTTTATATCATAAACTTCAATTGACTGTTTGGACTGTAGTTCAATCCACCCTTTTTTTTCAAAATACTCCAGAGCGGTGATAATACGTCTGCGGTCTGTATTGTAGTTGTCCAGGATTCCCTGCATATCAACATAGGTCCATGTTTTCTTTGTACTGCAATGATTCATTATGGTCGTGACAAATTGCCTTCTTTCCCCCTGGAACCGGTTAATGATGTCCGCCGTCCCGGCCTTGCATTTATAAGAATATTCGGCGAAATACGTGAATTTAGGAGTGATTATACCTTCTAAATCAAGGTAAACGAGCAATGTTTTTAATGGGAGCATTCTGATGTTAAGTTCAGTCGAAAGAGCTGTTACCTTAACTTCCCATATGGGGCTATTATTATGTTTTATGTTCTGGAGCAGCTTATAAATGGAATCTTTTTCCGGTGTGTCACCATAAACAAAATTTTCAAGAATATTAACATTATCTCTGTTCGCCAGAATTTCACAGAAAGATTTTTCGCCATCCCGTCCGGAACGTCCGATCTCCTGACCGTAGTTTTCGATGGATTTTGGCAAATCATAATGAATTATCCTGCGGATGTTCTCTTTGTCTATCCCCATTCCAAAGGCGATCGTTGCGACAACACAGTTCAGTTCTCCATTCATAAATCTGTTCTGAATAAGTTCACGTGCTTCATTTTTCATTCCCGCGTGATAGGGCTCTGCATTGATGCCGTTCAAACAAAGTAATTCAGCAACGTTTTCGGCGGTTTTCTGTAATGTAACGTAAACGATGGTGGGAGCTTCAGGTGATTCATTGATCCTTTGAATAAGTTTTTCATTTTTTTCAGATTCATTTGTGGGTGTTATCTGTAAAAAGAGATTTTTACGATAGAATCCGGTGACGGTAATATTTTCACGGGGGACCTTCAGCTTTCGGCACATATCATCAATCACCGGCTCTGTTGCAGTAGCGGTCAGTAACAGTATCTGTTTTATCCCGAATTCCTTCCGGTAAACAGACATTTTCAGGTATTCAGGTCGAAAGTTGTGTCCCCATTCGGAGATGCAATGCGCTTCATCAATGACCAGAAGGGAAATATCCATTTTTTGAAGATGAAAGCGAAATCGTTCATTCTTAAAACGTTCCACTGAAATCATCAGTATCTTTAATGCCCCATTTTTAGCCTTTTCAAGAATTGTATTGTATTCTTCTCTCTCAAGAGTTGAATCCAGCCGGGCCGCGGGAATATTGTGCTCCAGTAGAAAATCGAGTTGATCTTTCATCAGGGAAAGCAAGGGGGAGACTACGAGGGTTATTTTCGGCAACAATATCGCCGGAAGTTGATAACAGAGAGATTTGCCCGCACCGGTAGGGAAAATCGCCGCAACTGATTGCCCCTTCATTATCTTCAGAATTACTTCCTCCTGTCCCTTTTTAAAAGAATCGAACCCGAAATATTTCTGTAATTGCTTCTCCAATGCAAGTCCTCCAAATCAGCAATTTGGAAATTCCGATATACCTGAACGCGAGCTTCCGCTGAATACCTTCATTATAACCGAAAGCAAGAAGTGAGGAGTAAGGCAGCAAAGCGCATGCGGCGGAAAGCCTGGCGTTCAGGACGAAAGGCAAGCGACTAAAAAAGCAATACCAACAGATAACAATTATAAAATCCCCCCTAATCTCCGTACTAAAGCGTGAGACTACCTGCTATTGGCCGGATTTCAACTTAAATGGGGAAAGATAACGCCCTTCTTATGTCATTTCGACCGAAGCCGGAAATTTTTTCCGCCTCTGAAGCCTTTAAGGTTTTTCCTGCCGTCGAAATTTCAATAGAATAAGGCCCTGAAATTCTCCTGTTTGGGATTTCAGGGCCTTATCCGGTTATCCTGTAACGATCTGTTTCTTATCTGTTTGTTGCGTGTGCCTCCGTGGTCTCGGGCTCTTTCTTTTTTCCGAGGCTCCCGA
>VAPG01015404.1_pt1 | contig 15819 bp, 15 predicted proteins | sample 3393851 | NCBI WGS metagenome assembly VAPG01 (sample SAMN08290438, study PRJNA428436) | hydrothermal vent metagenome | isolation source: Deep-sea hydrothermal vent chimney | place: Atlantic Ocean: South-mid Altantic Ridge | depth 2194 m m
CATGCGGAGCTGATTTTGCTAGATGAGCGAGCCGCCAGAAAAATAGCCAAATAATTGCGACTGAATGTACTCGGAACCGTCGGGTTGCTCATCCGAGCCAGGCAAAGAGGCAAAATAATTTCATTGCAGGATGTTCTTGATCAATTGAGAAATGACGCCCAATTTCGAATCAGCGAAACTTTGTATAAATTGGCTTTGGAGACTGTTGGTGAGATTGTGTAGGGAAAATTTAGGGAAGGGCAGAAAAGATTATAAAGGCTGGTTAGAATCAGCAACAAGGAATGGGAAAACATCGCGTGAACCAGCTTGGTCTGAGTCAATAGCTGTTGGCAGTAAGGCATTTATTAACAATATAAATGAGAAGTTGGGAGTCAAGGCTAAGGGAAGAAAAACAGTTGAAAAGTTAGAAAGTTGTATTTTGAAAGAGCCTCAAAGTTCTTACAACGCTGATTTTTCACCACATATGGACCATCTAAGCCTTGAAAACACGTACTGTTGGGAGGTTTATGATAACTATTTCAAATAGTTAGCTTGGTCCGACCCCAATTAACAAGAATTGATCGGCTATATCTTGGTGGCGTACAAATGGAGCTAATTCTTAAAGTAGCCTTTTTGATGGTGAAAAAGGGGCCTCTAAGCTATGAAAACACCTACTTTTTTGGATCAAGTGGTTGATATACAAAAGTATTTCATGGTCCGACCCTACGAACAGCCTTGCCAGAGAAGGAATAACGGAATTTACAGAACAAATGTTGCTTTATCCAAGGACGTAAAACACTCGAACATGGTGACTGCTACCAACTTAAAGAAGACTTGGAACCTATATTGCCCATTTTGATGATAAAAATGGCGATATAGGGCTGGCATAAAAAAATGAAACAGATAACAATTGAGGCCGGACGCATTGAGCGCCATTACTGGAAGGATATTTGGCGTTATCGTGAACTATTCTACTTCCTTGCCTGGCGGGATATTTTGGTACGCTATAAGCAAACAGTTATTGGTGTGGTCTGGGCTCTGATTCGGCCGTTGCTGACCATGATTGTCTTTACTGTCATTTTCGGTAAGCTGGCCAAATTGCCTGCCGATGCTGGTGCGCCGTATCCTATCATGGTGTTTTCCGCTATGTTGCCATGGCAGTTCTTTGCCACAGCATTTGCTGAAGCGGGCAATAGCCTCATTGGTAGCGCTGGTATGATATCCAAAGTTTATTTTCCGCGGCTGGTGATTCCTACTAGTGCCGTGATTGTAAGTTTTGTGGATTTTCTGATTTCTTTTGCGATTCTGATCGTATTGATGGTATGGTATGGCTTTATGCCTGATTTGCGCATTTTGATGTTGCCGTTGTTTGTTTTGATTGCCTTTGCCGCTTCGCTTGGAGCCGGGCTGTGGATTGCCTCGCTGAATGTCCGCTACAGGGATTTCCGCTACATCATTCCATTTGTGGTACAGATAGGCATGTATGTCTCCCCGGTGGGGTTCAGCAGTTCCATCGTGCCAGAGAAGTGGCGTCTGCTGTATTCGCTCAATCCTATGGTTGGTGTAATTGATGGTTTCCGTTGGGCCATTATCGGCGGCGATTACCAGATTTACTGGCCGGGTTTCGCGTTGTCGCTCGTAGTTGTTTCGATATTGCTTGCTGGCGGTATCTATTATTTCCGCAAGACGGAAAAATCTTTTGCTGATGTGATATGAAAGGGACAAGTGAAAAGCTACATGTTACAAGTATCGTTCCTTTCTATTTCCCTCTTGAGGCTTTTCAATTGTGCCTTTCCATTTGTTACTTTTTACATGCTACCTGAAACTGTCCCTATGACTACAGCTATCAAAATCGAAAATCTGTCCAAAAAGTATGTGATCGGGCATCAGAATCAGGAACGCTATACCGTCCTGCGCGATGTGATGATGCATAAAATACGGGGCATCGGCCAGCGGCTGCGGCACCCGCTTTCTCCCAATAGGGAGGAGGGCGAGACCGAGGAGTTCTGGGCGCTTAAGGATATTAACCTGGAGATCAAGCAGGGTGATCGGGTTGGCATCATTGGCCGTAATGGTGCGGGTAAATCCACATTGCTGAAGGTATTGAGCCGCATCACTGAACCGACGAGCGGGAAAATCCACATCAATGGCCAGGTGTCCAGCCTGCTGGAAGTGGGCACCGGGTTCCATCCCGAACTTTCAGGCAGGGAGAACATCTATCTTAACGGTGCCATTCTCGGTATGGGCCGGGTTGAAATCAAAAGAAAATTTGATGAAATCGTGGATTTCTCCGGAGTGGAAAAATTCTTGGATACACCAGTCAAGCGTTATTCATCCGGTATGTATGTCCGCCTTGCCTTCGCGGTGGCGGCACATCTGGAACCGGAGATTTTGATTGTGGATGAAGTGCTTTCGGTAGGTGATGCCCAGTTCCAGAAGAAATGCATGGGCAAGATGAAAGAAGTGGGTAAGGAGGGAAGGACTGTACTGTTTGTGAGTCATAATATGGCGGCGATACAAAATTTATGCAGAAGATGCATTGTCTTAGATCATGGTCGAGTCAATAGCATTTCTGATACTGATAAAGCTATTCAAGAATATTCAAATTTAAATAAATCCGTTAAGTCTGGTATAGGTCCTTTTCGAACTGAATATGAGAATTTTTCTTTTGAAGAAGTTTGTTTAGAAAATGTTCATTATGGCGAACCTATTATTACGGAATTGTTTATTAATAATAATACAGGAGATTCAATTGAATATCTTCGTCTTGGTGTGCAAGTATTTAATAGCCTTTTGGCACGAATTCTGACGATAACTTTAGAAATTCCAAATATTCCGCAGGGGAAATATAAAATAGAATTGATCGCAAAAGGCACTAATCTCCCCCCAGGAAATTATCAAATTGCGTTAGGCATGGGAATAAGAGGAACAGGTGTTTTCTACAAGACTGATTTTCTTTCCTTCGAAATCCATAGCACCAAAGAGCTAGATTCATTTATAGTAGCGCGTAGAGATGTTCTTGGATCTGTCCCTCCTTGCAAATTCAATTTAATTAAGCTGGCATAGTAAAAGGGTGAATAGATATGCGGCATACATTTATTAGTTGGGATTGTTGCTACAGAAATTTCTTTCATTTGATCGGTTCGCTTGCACGGCAAAATTATCCTAAGGATCAGTATGAACTTATCTTTGTTGAACAACGGAGCCGGGAATGTTCCGATAAATTCAATCATGAATTAGGCCTGATGTCACTACATGATACTGTTCAAGAATTCAAGGACAAGATAAATGTTCGAGCTGTTTTTTTAGAAATGGCAAATGATATCCCGTATCACCTTGCTATCTGTAATAATGAAGGCATTAAGGAGGCAAAAGGAAAATATATATCAGTTATGGATGGTGATCTTTTGGTTAAACCAAATTTCATACGGGAATTAGATTCATCGCATGACAAAAAAGAATCAGTAATAAACCTTGATCGCAGGTATGCCACTATGCCCGCGCAGGCAGAATGTTCAGAATGGGTAAAGGGAATTATAGACTTTGATTTGTGTTTGGATATGTGTCCTGATAAAGGTAGGGATGTGCCAAAAGAAGTAACTAACAAAGGACCTTTGATTTCGGCGCCGAAAAACTGGTGGATAGAAATTGGAGGGTACGATGAGCATAGAATTTGGAGCACAGGGGTATCGCGGCTTGGCCAAGATGTAACGGCAAGGCTTGAAATATATTCAGGGAGCAAGAGTATAGCTCTAAAGAATCAGTTTTGTGTGCATCCTTACCATCCTGCAGGCTTTAATCGTGCGGAGGCTGTTGAATTACAAGTGCTGGTTTCGCAACAAAAATTGATCAATTGGTGCCGAGACAATAATGAGTATAAGCATATAAATCGTTCTGCTTTAACTGAAAGCATTTATATCAAAAATAAGAGGATTATTGAGTCAAATATATCTGGAAAAGGTAAACGATTATACACAACAATAAGTATGTGCTATAGAGGCTTGAAAAAGATACGATTCTTGTTCACTCGCTAATCAGCGATAATACAATAAGCAATTTGATTTAATGGTGCTTTAGTCATAGAAAAGGTTGGGAATGTCGCCTCAAAAGGTAAATGCTGAAGCCATTTGCTTTTGATGGTTCTTATTCCTGGTTACAAATGTAGAAAACAGGAGAGTGTTAGGAAAAAGACTGAACTTATGAATAAATATATCGTAATTACGACAATTAACAAAAAAACAGAAAGCATCATAAAGTTTGAAAGCATGAATGATTGGCATGTTGTTATTGTAGGTGACAAAAAAAGTATGCCTATAAAATCAACCAGCAATCTGACATTCTTATCTATTGAGGACCAATATAAACTTGGATTCAAATATGTTAGCTCCAGTCCATATAATCACTACGCAAGAAAAAACATTGGTTACCTCTATGCGATGCGCGAAAATGCTGATGTTATATATGATACTGATGATGATAATACACCATATGATGACTGGGGTGTGCCAGATTTTATATGTGACCAGAGAGTCGTTGCAGATCAATACATGAATGTATACAAGCTATTCTCTAGAGAAAAGATATGGCCTCGTGGTTTTCCCATAGATGAGATTGAAAAAGAAGCGAGCACATTGATTGTAAAAGAGGAATATCCCAAGCAGATTGGCGTATGGCAAGGGTTAGCCGATCTGGATCCAGATGTTGATGCGATTTTCAGATTAATAGTGAATAAAAAAATAAAATTTGATCGAAATGAAAGGGTATTCTTGGATAAGGGAACTTATTGTCCTTTCAATTCACAAAATACAGCTTGGATGAACAAGGCTTTTCCATGCTTATATCTTCCTTCTAGTGTTAGCTTCAGGTTTACTGATATTCTTCGGGGATATATCACTCAGCGCATTCTTTGGGAACAAGAGCTTTATTTAGGCTTCACTCATGCAACAGTTTATCAAAATCGGAATGCGCATGATCTAATGCGTGATTTTAGGGATGAAGTCGAATGTTATTTAGGGGTGAAGACGATAGTGGATATACTGGAAGCAATTCAATTAAATGGTGATCCTGTATCTATGATGATGGCGGTGTATGAGAACCTTGTATCAAAGGGCTGTGTTAAAAGTAGTGAATTAGAAACACTTAATAGTTGGATAAATGATGTCGAACGTATTCGTTAGGTATGTTTTGAACAAACCTAAGGTAGCCTTTCTCCACAAAGATTCTTCTCCAATTGAGCGCTCACGATGGCGGCAGACTTGGGAATCACGCTATAGCTTTGGCATGTATCGATTTTCTTCCAATTATCCCAGATTATAGAAATGATAAAGTTTGTGAAGGATGTGTTGTGCGTGTCTTAAATATTAGAGAAATAATATACGATTATGATAAAAATTAACGAACAATTTGATGGGCAATCTTTGGTGTTTTTGGTCTCTCAACCAAGGGCAGGTTCCACCCTGTTGCAACGACTACTCTCGACACATAAAAATATTCACTCCGTGCCTGAACCATGGCTAATGTTTTCATCTATCTATGCAGTACGAGAAACAGGACACTGTGCAGAATATGACTCGTCGCTTTGTGCTCAAGCAATTAATAACTTCATCGAAACTCTCCCCAGTGGAAAGGAAACATACATTAATGGACTCCGGTATGGGTATGGTTATATATACAACGAAGCTTTGCTTAAATGTGACAAAACACTATTTTTAGATAAAACACCACGATATTATGAAATATTGAATGAATTGGTAGAAATATTCCCTAATGCAAAAGTGATAATCTTGATTCGTAATCCACTGGCTGTTTTGAATTCCATATTAAAAACATGGGTGAAAAAAAACTTAATGCATCTTGCACGCTATCGACGTGACTTGCTAGTAGCGCCAAAACTAATGATGCGATTCGTGGAGGAAAGATCTGAAAATGTTTTTTTGATCCATTATGAGGATTTGGTGCAAACACCCAAAAAGGTGCTTATCAGCTTATGTCACTTTTTGTCAATAGAGTATTCAGACGACCTTCTCATCTATAGTAATACTGATCATAATCCCAAAGCATTTGGTGATAAAGACGGTATAATGCAGTTTAATACACCAGAATACGAATTATCAGTGAAATGGAAAGAAGAGCTATCCCACAATCAAGAGCAACATTTTGCTATTGCATATATAAAAGAACTTGGGCGAGAATTAATTCAGAAGATGGGCTACAGCTATGATGAACTAATTAATGCTATGGGAAAGGAGAAAAGAACAATAGGGATTGTACCTTGGTCTGTAGTCATAAACGATGATAATTCTATAAATAATAGGATTAAGACTCGCGCTTATCAATTCCTGATCAGATTGAAAAGCAAGTATTGTTCAAGGTGCCTTAAAATTTGGAAATAAAAATCTATATCCTTCTTCCTGTTCATAATCGGAAAGAAATAACCAGGAAATTTATTGATTCCCTGAAAGCGCAGATATTCCAACATTATCACCTGCTGTTGATTGATGATGGCTCGACCGACGGCACGGAAGAGATGGCGCGGAAGCTTGTTGAGACCGATAAACTGACGGTTATCAAAGGTAAGGGACATTGGTGGTGGGCGGGGAGCCTGCAACAGGGGATCAACTGGCTGGAAAAGTACGATGTGATACCGTTGGACATAGTATTGATTATCAACAATGATGTTACGTTTGCACCAGATTTTCTGGGAAATGGGGTGGACTTTATTCAACAGCATCCGAATTCACTACTTCTTTCCCGTTTCTATGATGCCGAAAAAAATGAAATTGTTGAAACTGGTGTAAAGGCAGATTTAAGGCACATGAGTTTTGCGGACGCTGATACACCTGAGGAAATTAATTGCTTATCGACACGGGGGTTATTTCTGACGTGGGATACTCTGAAAAGGATGGGGAATTTTCATCCCGTTATGCTTCCGCATTACGGGTCGGATTACGAGTTTACCATGCGGGCGGCAAGGAAAGGGTTTAATATGGCGACGGTTAAAGATGTGATTCTGATCCCTGATCTTTCTGTTACTGGTATTCGGGAATATGAGGCAAGTTCATTTGCCGACGAAATAAAGGTTATGCTCTCCAAACGGTGCGCTTACAATCCTGTGTATTTGACCTCCTTGATTCTGCTGGCATTTCCTGTACGCTATATGGCTTCCAATATCTTTCGAGTATGGGCAGGTGCTATTTGGCGATTATCAAAAAGGCTTCGCAAGGAGCTGCCAATATGGAAAATATAGCACAACCACGCTGCGATGCTGATGATGCCATATTTAATCTGTTATACAGAAGGGAAATGATGTTACCTACATTCGTAATTATTGGGGCACAAAAATCTGCTTCTTCATTCATGCACGCATGTTTGGCTGATCACCCTGATATATATATGCCTCATGGAGAAATACCCTTTTTTGAATCTCCCGACTATGAGCATAGCAATATTGAACAACTCAAGAAGCTATTTAACGGAAGGTCTGAAAAATGTGTCGGAATAAAAAGACCAAGTTATATAGGCAAGTCTGAAGTGCCTGCCAGAATTCAAACACATCTCCCCAATGCAAAGTTGATAGCAGTTTTGAGAAATCCGATTGATAGAGCAATCTCGGCTTATTTCCACAATATCAGTTATGGGTTTATACCACCGCTATATGCAGAAATAGGTATGCGAAAGTTAATTTTGGATACCGATTTCTCTTCTAAGTTCAAAAGATCTCAAGAAGTTATTGAGTTTGGCTACTATTACAAGTATTTAAGAAAATATAGTCAATATATGACAAATAATCGTCTCTTAATTTTCTTGCATGAGGATATACTCTCAAAACCATTAGAGTCAATTCAGCGTGCATACGATTTTCTTGGTGTATCTCAACACTATATCTCTAATTGTTTGAACTTACGACCTCAAAAAGGTACCTACAATTTACTTGGCCTTAAGTTGTTGTCTTTTCGAAATAGATTGGTGTACGATTATAACGAAGATCGAACTAGGTTGTTTTCTAAGAAAAAGACACTAATTAATAAGGTGTTTATTAAAGCTTCCATGACGTTAGAGAAATTAATATCAATATATTTACCCAACAATAAACCAAAAGTTGGATTGGAACTAAGGAATATGCTTTATGATTTATATGCTAGTGATATTGAATCTCTTGCAGACTTTATAGATAGAGACTTATCCGATTGGAAACAATGAAAATACACTATTTACTAAGGTGCTTCATCTCCACCGGGAAGCTTGTTAGTGGGTGTTTTTTAACATGATATTGCGATACGATCCAGTGTTTTAGGATGGGCCTGAATATTCTAACTATTTGATAAAACAAGAAATATTACTTGAAGATAGCCTGTTTTTCCGCCTATAACGGTAATTTAATGGTCAAAAATGCGATATATAGAGATATTGAATGAATAAAATAGTGCGATGGCCAGAGCAAAGAGGCCATTATATTCCCGGGCAAATATGGCATCTGACCTACAGGTGTCATAAGAAAGAATTACTGCTCAAATTAGTTGCCGGTAGAACTGCCCAAGGATATAATCGCAGAAAAAACAGGAGAGGTGCTTTTTTATAGGAAGACCGTTACCATGCGACAGCAGTAGAGTCCAAAGGTCATCGGCTTAGATATCTCGTGTACATTGATTTGAGTATGGTGCGTGCCTGCGTGATTTTTCCATCCTTAGGAGTGGTCTTCGGCGGTTTAATAAGATTCAAAAACCTCGCATAAAATCTGTGCTTATCGCTTATCAAAAGCTGGTATAAAATTGACCGGCTATGGAAATTATGAAAGTAAAAATGACGATATAGGGGCAAAAAACATGTATTACTGAAAAATAAATTGTTGAATTTCAGATAGATATCGTGGCTCGCCCCCCCCCCCCAGAAACTTCTTTGATTACATAAAGATGGATCATATAACCGATCCGGTCGATATTTTAACACCTAATGTGGAGGACACATAATGGCTTGTGTATTTTCAAAAATTGAGTTGCCGCATTTTAAAGATGATCGAGGGGCACTTACTGTTATGCAGGAAGTACTACCTTTTGAAATCAAACGTGTTTTTTGGATAACCGATGCGGATGATTCCTTGCGTGGTGGTCATCGGCATAATCGAACACGACAATTTTTGGTTGCATTGGCCGGAGCTGTGACTATTGCCATGGATAACGGAGTTGTCAGCGATACAGTAATATTAGACAAGCCAAACGTCGGATTGTTGGTTGAGCCGAGAGATTGGCATACGATGAGATTTGATAAAGGGGCAATTTTGTTGGTGTTTGCCTCGGAGTCCTACGACAGAAACGATTATATTGATATCCCCTACCCCAATGATTGAATACGAGAATCTCTCTAAGTCAAACGAAATATTCATGGCAGAACTTGAGAAAGCTGCCTCCAAGGTTATCCGCTCTGGTTGGTATGTTTTGGGCGAAGAGGTTTCTGCCTTTGAAAACGAATTTGCGGCTTATGTCGGAGCCAAATATTGTCTTGGTGTTGGTAATGGCTTGGATGCGTTGACTCTTTCGATTGAGTCGCTTGGTTTGCCTCATGGATCTGATATCCTGGTTGCCTCCAATACTTATATTGCCACTATTCTTGCGATTGTTAGAGCTCAACATCGGCCAGTTTTGGTTGAACCGGACGTTCGTACCTATAATATTGATCCGGCTCAGTTAGCAGATAGATTGACAGCTAATACTAAAGCCATTTGTGTTACACATCTGTATGGTAAGGCGTGCCGAATGGATGCGGTGTGTCATTTTGCCAATGAACATGGGTTGCGTGTTATTGAAGACTGTGCTCAATCCCATGGCGCAAAACTGGCAGGTCGTACAACAGGAACTTTTGGCGATGCAGGATGTTTTAGTTTTTATCCTACAAAAAATTTAGGTGGTCTTGGGGATGCTGGCGCTGTTGTAACTAACGATGCCAGCTTGGCCGATCGAATTAGGCATTTACGAAATTATGGTTCAAATAAGAAGTATATAAATCGTTATGTCGGGGCGAACTCTAGATTAGATGAGATGCAGGCTGCGTTATTGCGGGTCAAACTCCGTCATTTGGATAAGATTACAGAGTATAAATGTAGTTTAGCAGAACGATATTTTGCCAATTTGCCGGATAAAATTATCCAACCGTATCGTAGTGTTGATGAGACTGATGTATTCCATATTTTTGCTATTCGATGTGTCCATCGTGATTCTCTCCGACAAATGTTGCTTGATAATGGGGTGAAAACTGAAATTCATTATCCTGTTCCTCCGCATCATCAAGATGCCATGAAGGGTATTCTGTCTGGGAGTTATCCAATTGCGGAGGAGTTGCATTCTACAGAATTAAGCTTGCCTATCTCGTATGGCACGACTATGGACGAGGTACAACGAGTATGTGAGATCGTTAACAACTTTTGTATCTCTCATTTTAAATTTTCCAAAAACTCGTAAATTTTCTAAAAAAATGCCTAAGCCTCTTTCCTATGCTGCTGTTAAATGCCCCATTTGTGAATCTTTGGAAAATAACTTTATTCGATCAACATTTGATGATCGTTATGGCTATCCAGGTATGTTTAACCTTGTTTGTTGTAATTCCTGTGGTCACTACATGACCTTGCCGCATTTGGCCGAGTCGGATCTACCTTCACTTTATGGTGATTATTATCCTCGGAAGTATATTGACGCTCAGGCATTGGTGCAAGAAGCGAGAGGTACAGCCTCATTGCTGGCTTGGTTACGTCGTTGGTGGGAGGGGACAGATAATCAGGGGCAGTATAGTGCCTGCTCTGAAGAGGTAATGCTTGATGTGGGGTGCGGTAGCGGGCTATCCCTTTTGGAAGCCAAGGCGCTTGGAGCAAAGGCCGTTGGTATAGAAGCTGATCCGAATGTACAAAGGATTGCCAACGAACTGGGCTTGGAGATTCACAGCGGTAATTTACATAATGCATCATTATCATCAAAGTTGTTTGATCTCATAGTTCTTAATCAGGTGATCGAGCATATTCCTGAGCCAGATATTCTTTTTCATGATCTTAAGAGAATTTTGAAACCAGGTGGGCGGGTTATTCTTGTTTTTCCAAATCGACGTTCTCTGTGGTGCTTGTTATTTGGGGAAAAGTGGATAAACTGGCATATTCCGTACCACCAGCATCATTTTGACCTGAAAGGTTTTAAACGTTTTGCCGCGCGTTTTGGATTCAGCATTGTAAGAAAAAGAACAATTACGCCTAATATATGGACTGTACTGCAACTACGTGCTGCTATAGTGCAGCCTGTTTGCGGTAAGCCAACATCGCTTTGGGCTGTGCCGCCCACCGTGGTATCGGATTTGTCTGATGCGACAGTCAGTATCGGTAGTACTTCTTGGCCTTTTGGCCGCATTTTTCGGAAAATTCTTCGCATTCTTGTCTTTGCGCCCATCTCTCTCTTAAATCGCCTCGTGGATGTTGTTGGTTATGGTGACAGTTTTTTGGTAGAATTGCGAATTCGTAAGGAGTAGTCGTGTCTGTATATGTTTTAATACCTGTTTTTAACCGATTGGTGATGACGAGAAGAATTTTGGGTTGCCTGCGCAAGCAAGAGATAGATGAGCCGTTGCATATTTGCGTGGTGAATGATGGTTCCAGCGATGGTACTGATCTGTTTCTTGAAAGGCAGGATGATATTTCGGTAACAAAGGGCGATGGTTCGTTATGGTGGGGAGGCGCTGTCGAAATTGGCTTAAAAAGGATTCTTAGAAAAGCAAAAGAGTCAGACTGGGTGTTGTTGGTGAATAACGATACATTATTTGGCTCGACTTTTGTGCAGGGGCTATTGGATACGGCACGCGTAATGTCTCCAGCCGCTGTTGGTAGTATTATCTGTGATGAGCAAGAGCCAAATACTCTTATCTCTATCGGAGCATTGGTAGACCCTTGGCGTTTACGAATCAGTGATAAATTAGATCAGATGCAGCGTAGTAATCCTATTCGCACAGAAATACACGATGTTGATGCATTAAGCGGCCGTGGAACCTTATTCCCTGTGGCTGCGTTTCATAAAGCCGGGACGATGAGAACCCGTTGGCTGCCGCATTATCTTGCTGATTATGAGTTATCAATAAGGGTAAGAAAAGCTGGTTTTAGACTTTTGGTAAGTGAGCGAGCCGTTGTCCTGTCTCTGGATGAGTTCGGTAATTCCAGAGTGGCAAATAATAGTTTGTGGAGGCGGTTTTTTTCAGTCCGTTCCTCCTCATATGTCCCTGCAGTACTCTCTTTTTGGTGGCAGGCAAGCAATATAGTTGAACGTTTAACATTTTTACCAAGATTTATCTTCGTTTGTCTGAGGTCTTGGGTTGGTAAAAAAACATGAAGATAGTGATTGTTGATACATACTATCCAGCCTTTCTTAAATCCTGCTATCGTCAGACAAAAGGGTTGTGTCGCAGATCTTATAAAGAGCAACTGGGTTTTTTACTTGGTAAATGTTTTGGGACATCTGATTTCTATAGTCGTCATCTTAAAGCTATGGGATGCAGGGTTGATGATCTCATCGTTAATTGTGCTCCTTTGCAGACGGCTTGGGCTCATGAGGATGGTCGTCGTTTAAATACAAACTTTTTAGGCATTCCTCCTCGTTGTTATCGTGCTCCGCTGTTGGGGCAACTACTTACAAAATTACCGGGATTCTTAGATATAGCTGTGGCACAAATCAGGGAATTGAAGCCTGAAATCCTGTATATTCAAGATCTTAGTTTTTTCCCACCCATGGTTTTAAAGAAACTTCGAGAGGAAATTCCTCTGGTCGTAGGGCAGATTGCTTGTCCATTGCCCCCAGTAGCTTTTCTTGAAAACTATGATCTTATCCTTACCTCTTTTCCCCATTTTGTGCCGCGGTTGTTAGAATTAGGGGTTTCGTCTGAATATTTCCGCATAGCGTTCGACCCCCATGTTTTAGAGAGAATAGGTCCGGTAAAAAAGGATGTGGATCTCTCTTTTGTTGGTGGTATTAGTCGCCATCATGGTAATGCCGTTCCCAATCTCGAATACTTGGCACATCACACTCCTATCCAGTTTTATGGTTATGGTGCGAAAAAGCTGAAACGTAAATCTCCAATAATATCTCGTCACCACGGTGAAGTATGGGGGCTTGATATGTATCGTGCTCTTGCTCGAAGCCGGATTACTGTAAACCGTCATATAAATGTTGCGGAGAATAATGCCAACAATATGCGTTTGTATGAGGCGACTGGTGTAGGGTCGTTGTTGATTACCGATAGAAAGGATAATCTTTCTGAACTGTTTGATATAGGAAAGGAGGTTTTGGAGTACTCTAATCCGCAGGAAGCAGTAGCGTTAATTCGCTATTACCTGGCCCATCCCGAAGAAGGTAACGATATCGCACGGGCGGGACAACGGAGAACCTTAAAAGATCATACCTATAAAAATCGCATGATAGAGTTGGTGAATATTTTGCGGCGCCATCTTGAGGCCTCGAATTGATCCAGACATTCCGCATATTTTTAAACCGTTTCCCAGTTGTAAAAATGCAGTTAAAGAAAGTGCTTTGTGTACTTGCACCGGGCGCTTTTGTGTCCTCGGGATATGAGGAGGTGAAGGGTGATGATATTAGTGGCGAAGTATCTCGGCTGCATGATGCTTGGCGTGCTGAAACATTGCCTAAACGTCAGCGTCATCTGGTAGAACGACAGTTAGCGGATTTTCGTAAAGGTGTGAGTGTTGATGTATTTGATGTTTTAGTTGACGCCATAAAAAAAATTTTGGTAGACGAAGATAATATATCGGTGCTTGAAGTGGGCTGCTCCAGCGGCTATTATTCTGAGGTGCTGGCCATTGCCAATCTTTATGTTGATTACACAGGGTGCGATTATTCTGAAAGGTTTATTCAATTAGCCAGAAACACATATCCGGAGTTACAGTTTGATATAGATGACGCAATTAAACTTGGCTATTCTGACAATATGTTTGATATTGTGATCTCCGGGTGTTGCTTGCTCCATATTGCGGATTATAAAATGGCTGTGGCTGAGACGGTTCGTGTCGCTGCACGCTATGTTATTTTTCATCGGACACCAGTGGTGATTGATAAACCGGATAAATATTTTACAAAGATGGCCTACGGGGTTGAAACTCTTGAGATTCATTTTAATGAAGCTGATTTTTTAAGGTTGTTGGCCAATAATGGCCTGGAATTATTGGAAACATACTCATTAAGTGAAAACTGTAGGGATGAATTTGATAGTGCCGTCAGGACTTATGTCTGTCGGAAGGTAGTGTAATGATGATTACTCGATATTTTTGTACCCTTTTTGATAGCAATTATTTGATTAAGGGACTGGCGATGATTCGTTCGTTGAGGCTTCATAGCCCGTCTTGCCATATATTTATTTTATGTATGGATGATAAGGTTGAAGATATTCTTATAGGTTTAGAACTGTCCGGTATAACATGTATTGCTTTAGCTGATTTTGAAGATGATGCCTTACTGGCGGTAAAACCCATTAGAAGTGTGGCTGAATATTGTTGGACGCTTTCACCTTGCCTGCCATGGTATGTATTGGAAAAATTTTCTAAAGTGCAGTTAATTACTTATATTGATGCTGATCTCTTTTTTTATTCAAGCATTGAACCATTGTATGACGAGATTGGCGAGGCCTCAATTGCTATCATTGAACATCGTTTTTCTACGAGATTAAAACATCTTGAAATTAATGGGAGATTTTGTGTAGAGTGGGTCAGCTTCAGGCGTGATGAGCAAGGGTTGGCTTGTTTGGCACGCTGGCGTGATCAATGTATTGATTGGTGTCACAATCGTCTTGAAGACGGGAAAATGGGCGATCAGAAATATCTAGATGAATGGCCAGAACGTTATAAATCTCTACATATTATTGCCCACGAGGGTGCTGGCTTAGCTCCTTGGAATTATAGCCAATATAGAATCAGTACAAGTAAAAATAATATGATTTTTGTGAATAATGTCCCTTTGATATTTTATCATTTTCATCAGTTTCAATTGCTTAATAATGGTGGATTTGACCGCATATCTACATTTTATACTGATAGTCACCCTGAATCGGTGTCTGTTTATGACATCTACGAGGTTTTTTTGAAAAAAGTACTGCAGGAGATCCGTACCATAGAAATTGACTTCTCCGATGGGATGAGATCTGCAATTTATGTTAAGTTGCGGCGTTTGGTTCATATTTATGCCCCGCAGTATGTTAAAGAATTATTAAGGAACACTACTATGAAATTAGTAAATTACTTCTTTAAGCATAAAAATTAAGAAAAACTAACTTTCAAATTGGTGTGCCATTATGAAAAAATTTGCAAGATGTAGCTTGTTTGATAAAACGAAGTTCTCTATCCTAATCATATTTGCTTTTAGTTCATGGCCTTTTTTCTATTATGGTTTTTGGACATCTAAAGTAATATTTGTTTCCTCTGCATTGTCTCTTGCTATACTTTTCCTGTTAGATATAAAGAAAGTTGATAGTATTTACTTGGTTTGTTTTTCTTGCTTTGTTGCTTTATGTTGGGCTTCTTCGTATTTTTCTGTGTATCCCCAAATTAGCGAAAAATCTGCTCAAAGATTTGTATTATATGCATCGTTGGTTTTATCTATTGCATTGCTGTCTACCATGCCTTCCTATTATTTCTCGAAAGCCATCAATTTCATTCTTGTCTTTTTTGCCTTATTGTCTATTCCCTGTATGTTGCTTAGTTTCGCTTATCTATTTGGGGTTGATAATTTTATTCCTTCAATCCACCTGAATTTAGGTGGACGGGGAGCCATGTATCTTTTGTCTCCTTTGGGAATTGTTACGGAAAATACAATAAAA
>VAPG01006793.1_pt1 | contig 15809 bp, 8 predicted proteins | sample 3393851 | NCBI WGS metagenome assembly VAPG01 (sample SAMN08290438, study PRJNA428436) | hydrothermal vent metagenome | isolation source: Deep-sea hydrothermal vent chimney | place: Atlantic Ocean: South-mid Altantic Ridge | depth 2194 m m
ATGTGGATGCTGACCTGAATCCCATGCTGGCCATGATTGCCAAACGTCCTTTTGAAAACCTTGCCAATACCATTTCCGAAGAGCTGCACAAGGTTTTTGAGCAGAAGTAATACCCTCGCCAGTCTTCACTCCCTGGCCTGTTGATATGCGAAGCTGGGGCATTGGCAACCATGAGCCAATCAAAGAACTAACAATTCCAAAAAATAAAATCATTACATAACAGGTTTTTTCTGAAAAGTAAATGATATCATCCCTTAGTACTTCTACAACCTTCGGCATAAAGAGAATCTTCAGTCGTTTTTTTCTGTTACAATAGCATGAAGAAAATGTTTGGTTTTGAATCCTGAAAACAAATTGTCCGGTTAACAGGGGGCTAAACCAGAATATCTTATCTCCCGTTAAAATAATAAGATGATGCGTACACTAAGTTAAAGATTTTTGTGGCTATTTATAACAAACTGAGAACCTTATGTTTATGCTAAAGTATATCAAATCAAAGGTAACGATTACGTACTTATATTCGCTTTTTATATTTTTTATACTTTTGGGTCAATATTTTAGAATTTATTGATAGGTACTAACCAAGAGGGGCCTCATCGAAACCTATGTATAAAAATTTGGATGCTGAATTATGGGAACGTTTTAAAAGTGGCGACGAGCAAGCCTTTTCCTATATTTTCGACACCTACCACATACAATTATTCAAATATGGGCAACGGTTCACCCCCGATAACTACCTGGTGAGAGACAGTATACAGGATCTGTTTTTCGAACTGGCCCGAAAAAAAGAAAAACTCTCGCCTACCGATAATATCCTGTTCTACCTTCTAAAATCACTCCGGCAAAAAATATTTGCCAACATGCGAAAGACAAACAAAATGAAAAGGACGGAGATCGGCTATGAACAGTTAGAAGAGTTCCAGCTAAGTTATTCTACCGAAACCGATCAGGAAGAGAAAGAATTAAGACTCGATCTATTAGCTCAGGCCATCAACCAGTTACCCCCAAGGCAAAAAGAAACTATCTACTTGAAGTTTTATAAAAACCTGTCCAATAAAGAGGTGGCTGAAGTTATGCAAATCAATTACCAATCAGTTGGAAACAGCCTACAGAAAGCCATAAACAAATTAAAAGATATACTGGATTCCACCACATAATCAGCCATTCTTTTTCTTTAGGTTGTCCTTGAGTTATGTGATTAACAACATAAAATTATAATTTGAGAGGGGTATATTATGTCCGGTTTTGCTTTTTATATTAAAAGGACAACCGGAACTGATGAAAAAAAATATCTCAGATCATATTTTCGACAAGGAATTTCAGGACTCTGTTACAAAAGATTCACTGAAGGAATATTCCTCCGGAAAAAAGAAAAACAGCGAATCAACAGTTGCAATGCTTATTGGTTATGTTCTTAAATGGAAACAAAACGAAATTAGCCACACTCAAATCAGTGATGACGATTTTCAGAATATCAAGCGCAAATCGCTGACCATTTTCCGTAAGCCGGCCAATTCATCACGGTTGGCCATTCGGCGATTTGTACGTATCGCTGTTGCGGCATCCATTTTAATCATATTTGGAATTGCCGGATATCTCCTGGGCGAAAAACAATTCTTCTCAGCCGGCGAGTTGCAAAGCCAGGTTATTGTGTTCAGCACCCCCCCTGGGCAGCAATCCGAACTAACCCTGCCTGACGGTACTTTTGTTGCATTAAATTACGATTCCAAACTAAAATATCATATCTCCCGGGACAAGAAGTTACAAATAATTGAACTTGTAGGAGAGGCATTTTTCAAGGTAACAAAAAATAAATCGCGCGTTTTCCGCGTAATTACTCCCAACATGAGCGTCAGCGATCTGGGAACTCAGTTTGATGTCAGAGCCTATCCCGATGACAACCAGGCAGAAACCACTTTACTTGAAGGCATTGTGGAGATAAAAGATATTCCCGGAAAGGAAACGTCTGTTCTACTGAAACCCGGTGAACAATGGCGTTATGACAAAAGAACCGGACATGACCAGGTTGTAAAAACCAATGTCGCAATGGTTACGACCTGGCGGAAAGGCGAATATTTCTTTAAAAAGAAAACATTGAGTGAAATTGCCAAAACACTCGAACGAATGTACAAAGTGAACATCCATTTTCAGGACACTGAACTTGGGCAAAAGGTGTTCACGGGAGCGGTGTACAAGGATGATGGCATTAACCGGTTTTTCGGCTTGGTTAATCTCATGATTCCCATCAAGATTAAGAGGGATAGCAATGATATCTGGATAAAAAAACGAAATTAAGCAAAAACCGGGAAATGTTGGAGCATTTCCCGGCAGGTAAACAAAACGAATAGTTGAAACTATTCATTTATTAATTTAACACTGCAAATCTATGAAAAAAAAATTACGATTGCATGTTTTTCTGCGGAACAACATGAAACTATTATTAATCAGGCGTTCACCGTTCGTTATTTTGCTTCTTAGCCTGCTTCAGTCTGCGAGCGTTTATTCACAGCAAATAACACAAACAACGCTTTCGATTAATATTAAGAACTCTACACTGGAAAAAGCACTGAATGAAATTGAAAAGAAGACCAATTTCGTGTTTTTTTACAATGCCGATCAAATACAATTGGATGAGCGAGTCAGTCTGAAAGCCAATGATGCCGGCATCAAAGATATTCTTACCCGACTGTTTCAGGATAAGAAGATTGCTTTTAAAATAGTTGACCATCGAATTGTCCTGTATCCCAAAAAAACACCAAAAGGATCTTCAGTTAACAGTCCGCAATCCAAACAGGTAAAAGGGAAGGTTACCAATGCCAAAGGAGAGTCGATTCCCGGTGTAACCATTAGGATCAAAGGAACAACCATAGGGACAACCACTGACCTCAGTGGAAAATACACCCTTACCGGCGTACCGGCCAACAGCACGCTTATTTTCTCTTTTGTGGGGATGAAATCCCTTGAAATTAAAGTGAACGGAAAAACCCAACTGGATGTAGTCATGCAGGAACAAGCCGTTGGTCTCAACGAATTGGTTGTGATTGGGTATGGTACCCAGCGTAAGAAAGATCTTACAGGAGCTGTTTCGGTAGTTCAGATGAAGAACATTTCTTCTTCTTCTTTACCTGTTTCCAGTGTTAGCGATGCGCTGGAGGGGCGTGCGACAGGAGTACAGGTAATCTCTTCAGGAACACCCGGCACCGATGCTACATTTCGTATTCGGGGAGTAGGAACCATAAACAACTCTAACCCCCTGTTGGTTATTGATGGAGTTCCCGTGTCAAGCGGATTAAACCAGTTAAATATGAACGATGTTAAAACGGTACAGGTGCTCAAAGATGCTTCAGCAACTGCAATTTACGGATCACGAGGGGCTAACGGTATAATAATTATAACAACAAAACGTGGAAAAGGGAAATCCCATTTAGATTTCAATTACTATTTCGGGCTTCAGAAAGCCGCCAGGTTGGTTAAAATGCTGGATGCCGAACAATTTGCTACTCTGGATAATGAAATTATGCAAAATGCAGGCCTTAAGGAGAATCCCGCTTTCGCTAATCCGGCCTCTCTTGGAACAGGAACGGATTGGCTTGGAGCATTATTTGGTGTTGCACCCATGAAAAACTATTCGCTCTCCTATTCGGGTAGCAGTAAAAAGACTAATTATTATGTGTCGGTAAATTATCTTAATCAGCAGGGAATTATCATTAATACTGGTTACAAACGTTTTACAATGCAATTCAATACCGATTTCAGAGTATTCAAAAATTTAAAATTTGGGAATAGCCTCACTATTAACAATGATATTAAAACCCGGGGCAATTATTATAATAATATTCAAAACACCATGCTTGCCTTGCCCACTCAGCCAATTCTCCGGGAAGATGGTACATACTCAGGAACTGTTGGCCCGCCTATGTGGGTTGGTGACCTTGTAAATCCGATAGGATTGGCCAAAACGGTTAACCACTCAACCAAAGGATATAACCTCATTGGATCGGTTTATGGCGAATACGAAATCATAACGAACCTAAAGTTCAAATCAACTTTTGGACTTCAGGCAAATTTTTGGAATGGCCGCACATGGGCTCCCAGTTACCATTGGGATTCAAGTATAAACGATAACTCCTACCTTTCTGAACAATACAATAAAAACCTTACATGGGTTTGGGATAATACTCTTACGTATGTGAAATCGTTCGGTAAAAATATGTTTACGCTAATGGCTGGCACCAGCGCCCAGGAAAATCAATACAATTACCTGAATGGATCTGTTCAGAATTTTGCCAGTAACCTGACACAACAAATGGACAATGGTACGCAGCAACCCACCGTTGGCGGCAGTTTGAGTTCATGGTCGCTATTTTCATATATGGGACGGGCAAACTATTCCTATGCTAACAGGTATTTGATAACGGCTACGATTCGTCGTGACGGATCATCGCGTTTTGGTAGTGGTAATAAATGGGGTGTTTTCCCATCGGTGAGTGTAGCCTGGCGAATTTCTGAAGAAAAATTTATGAAATCACTTAGCTTTATCAGCAACATGAAAATTCGTGCCGGCTATGGCATTACCGGAAACCAGAATATAGGTAACTATTCGTTTGCATCGGCTCTTCAAACCATCAAGTACAATTTTAACAATAACATAGTTGCCGCCGTGGTACCCAGGATTATGCCTAACCCTTATGTTCAGTGGGAAGAACAAAAACAGGCAAACATTGGGATTGATGCCGGATTATTCAATCAACGAATAATTGTTGCTTTGGACGGATACATTAAAATCACCGACAAAATGCTCGTACCGATGGTAGTTCCGGTTACAACCGGATATTCCGATGTGTATGTACCTTTTATCAATGCCGGAAAAATGGAAAACAAAGGAGTTGAAGTTTCAATAACTTCAAGGAACATGATTAAGAAATTTATTTGGAATACGACCCTTAACTTTTCCTACAACCGGAATACGGTGAAGAGCATTAACGATACGATTCCATTGATAAGTGGAAGCATTGGGTTGAATTACAACCTTGCTCTTATTCAGGCAGGTTATCCGATAAATGAGTTCTTTGGTTATCTTACCGATGGTATTTTTCAGACACAGGCAGAGGTTGACAACCATGCAGTACAGGTTCCCGGTAATGATCCTTACAACCGTACCTCGCCAGGCGACATCCGCTACAAAGATGTGAACAATGATGGTGTAATAAATGATAAGGATCGCGTGTTTCTTGGTAACCCGAATCCCCGGTTCATTTTTTCACTGAACAATTCATTCGCTTACAAAGGTTTTGACCTGAGTATTTTTCTTCAGGGTGTCGCAGGCAACAAAATACTCAATGCCAACAGAATTTGGAGCGAAGCCATGTCCGTTGCCCAGAATCAGACCACTGCAACACTAAATCGATGGACAGGTCCGGGAACAAGCAATTCAATGCCCCGGGCGGTTTTTGGGGACCCTAACAATAATACCCGCCCTTCGGACAGGTATATTGAGGATGGTTCTTATCTGAGAATCAAGAATTTAATTTTAGGCTATACATTTCCGAAACAACTTACCAAACAGGCACATCTAAACAAGATCAGGGTTTTTGTTTCGGTCGTAAACTTATACACATTAACCAAATACTCCGGTTTTGACCCTGAAGTCGGTAGTAATGGAATTGACAACAATGTGTATCCTGTTTCAAGTACTTATAGTTTTGGTGTTAACCTTGTTTTCTAACCTTAAAAAAGAAATGTATATGAAACTCAAACTTTTTTTCTCAGTCATACTCCTGATTGCTCTGCTCTCAGGATGCAACAAAGACTTCCTTGTCAAATCGCCGGAATATTCCGTAAACACCGCCAATTTCTTTAAAACCAAAGACGATGCAATTTCAGCTATTAATGGTGCTTATCAACCGTTACAATGGCCCAAATTGTACAATATACGTATGTGGACTACCGATATTATGGCCGGAAACAGTATTGTCGGAGCCGGTGGTGGCTCTGATGGCATCGAGACCACCAATGAAGCTAATTTTGTAACAACACCGGATAACCCGGGCGTTCTTGACCTCTGGCGCGGACCGTGGCCGGGAATACTACGCACCAACATTATCCTGGAAAAAGTACCCGGAATGAACATTAATGAAAAACTGAAAAACCGCATATTGGGCGAAGCTCATTTTTTACGGGGCCTTTATTATTTCATCCTTGTTCGTTTCTACGGAGGTGTCCCCCTGACCCTTAAGCCGGTGAACCCCGGTGATGACCTGCGCCCAAAACGAGCATCTAAAACTGAAGTTTATAACCAGATAATTTTGGACTTCCGGAAAGCGGCAGAATTACTTCCTACCCGGAATACCTATACCGGTTCTGATGTGGGACGTGCCAGTAAAGGCGCAGCAGAAGGAATACTTGCCAAAGTATATTTAACACTGGGAGATTGGCAGAAAACCGTTGATCTTTGTAATTCGGTAAAAGCTTTGGGATTTGCCCTCAACCCTTCTTACGCTGATAATTTTGATCCTTCAAAGAAGAATTCAATAGAATCACTCTTTGAAATCCAATATACGAGCAATGCCGGTTATAATTTCTGGTCGAATGAAAACCAGGCCTCCTGGTTGAGCACATTTACCGGCCCCCGTGGTGCGGATATGGTAGCAGGTGGCTGGGGTTGGGACCAGCCCACACAAGAATTTATGGATTCGTATGAGAAAGGTGATTTGCGTAAAGATGTAACTGTTCTTTATGAAGGAGGACCTCCGTTTGCCGGGAAAGATTATCAAAAGTCGTATTCCCTTACCGGCTATAATCTACGCAAATTCCTAGTGTCAAAATCAATCTCGTCATCATACGATAATAGTCCGATGGATTTTCCGGTACTAAGGTATGCTGATGTGTTACTCATGAAAGCTGAAGCCCTGAATGAACTCGGAAGGACATCAGAAGCAGAAATTCCTCTGGATGAGGTTAGAAACAGAGCGGGATTACCTAATGTTTCAGGCGGGATGACAAAAGAGGCATTTCGTCTGAAAGTACTTCACGAACGCAGGATGGAGTTAGCCTTTGAAGGTCAACGGTGGTTCGACCTGATCCGTGTAAATAATGGCCAGTATGCGATTGATTTTCTGCACTCCATAGGAAAGTCAAACATGAGTAAGAAATTCCTTCTCTTTCCTATCCCACAGAAGGCTATCGATGCAAATCCAAACCTTACCCAGAATCCGGGATATTAATTAACCGAATATTTCTTATAAGTTTCACAAGAAAAAAACGAAAAAATGAAAAGATTGAATATATTTCATACTTCTGCTTCGGGAAAACCATTGACGAAATCAGTCGCAGGCAGGGTTTCTATTCTCTTGCTGGTTACCTCCTTAGCAATGCTCTCTTCATGCCAAAAAGATGAAAAAACCAATATTGCCCTGGCTGGCAATCTGGCAATCACAACTTCAGAGGCAACAATTGTATTGAGCCAAAAAAATGACCGAAATAATGCACTTACCCTCCGTTGGACTACCGGAACAAACAATGGAACCGGGGCTTCAATATCTTATGTGCTTCAGTTAGGTAAACAAGGAAACAATTTTGCCAGTCCTCTTACTTTCGATATGGGCAAAGCTGTTTACGAAAAAAGTTTTAAAGTGTCCGAACTCAACGAAAACATGCTGAACTATTTTGGCTTTCAGCCAAAAATTCAATCTAAGATTGAAACCCGCGTGATTGCGACTGTCCATTCCTCCCCGGTGACCAATTCTACCTCCAAGGTAGTAACATTTTCGATTACATCTTATGAGCCGGTTTCCCATACACTTTATCTGATTGGCGATGCTTCTCCAAATGGCTGGGATGTAAATAATGCAATAGCACTCACACCCGGTTCAGACGATCCGACAACTTTTACCTATCAGGGGACACTGAAAGCGGGGAAATTGAAATTTATCACCACCCTTGGGTCTCTTTTGCCCTCCTATCAGAAGGGAAAAGACGATAACACGTTGATTTATCGCACCGATGAAGCACAACCTGATGATAAATTCGTCATCAGCGAAGCCGGAATTTATATTATCAAACTGAATCTCGTTGACCTGACTATCAGCATAACCAAACTGCCCGGACCTCCTTATAATGTTCTTTACATGGTGGGCGATGCAACACCCAATGGTTGGGACATTGCCAATGCAACACCGATGGTTCAGAATACGGACAACCTGTTCCAGTTCACCTACGATGGTGTGCTGACACCCGGAGAATTCAAAATCCCGGTGAACCGGAACACCGATTGGGGCCAGGATATGTACATGCGCGATCCGTCAGATTCAACGAAAGCCTACCTGCATAAAGGTGGTGATCCGGACGACAACAAATGGCAGGTTTACAAGGAAAACTGGTACCATGTGATGCTTGATTTATCAAAAATGACCATCACCATCGAGCCGTTCAAACTCTTTATTGTAGGTTCGGCAACACCTGTCGGATGGGATATCGGCAATGCCATCGAACTAACGCAGGATCCGAATAAGTGGTACATCTTCACCTACCAGGGCAAACTGGTTGAAGGGGATTTTAAGTTCCCGGTAAACAGAAATGGCGACTGGGGCCAGGACATGTACATGCGCGATCCAAACGATCCGACAAAAATGTATCGGCACAAAGGCGGAGATCCGGATGACAATAAATGGACCATTGCTGCAGGTAATGCAGGTACGTACCTGCTCACACTCAATGTGCAGGCCCTGACTATTGATATTCAGAAACAATAAATCAATAAAGCCTGTGGAAAGAGTCAATGCTCTTTCCACAGGCTTCCAGGACTCAAAGATCAATCATCATAATACTTTAATTTTGATTTGGTTTTTCAGGCTTAAAGGAAGTAAAAACTTTGTTCACACAGAAAAATAACCAAAAAATGACAGGAAAAAAGAGATTAATTTATTTACTTTTCGTACTGATACTGGTTGGATGCAAAAGGTCCGAGACTTCTGCTTCTACGCCATACACTCCGCCACTTACAAAGGTGAATCTGACGACCGACAAAGCACGGTATAACCCCGGCGATATAGTCCGATTCACCGTAGATAAAGAATTACCTTCCACTGCAAAAATCCGCTATCGTTACCTGAATAAAGTGATAAAGGAAGTAGATTTCTCCGGCAAATCGTGGCAATGGACCGTCCCGGGCAACGACTTTACCGGATACTTGGTGGATATATACGAAACAGTTGAAGGCAAGAAAATAGTGTTGGGAAGTATTGGCGTTGACGTTTCGTCCAATTGGTCACGTTTTCCAAGATATGGCTTCCTTTCCAGGTATTCGCAGATGAGCAATTCAGCGGTTGATGCGGTCGTTGAAAAATTGAATCGGGATCATATCAATGGCATCCAGTTTTACGATTGCGAATACAAACATCATCTGCCGCTTGCGGGTACAACGACAAATCCTGATACGGTCTGGACAGATATTGCCGGCCGTGATATTTACCTGTCAACCCTTAAAAAGTATCTTAAGGCTGTTCATAATCGTAATATGACAGCCATGTTTTATAACCTGGCGTATGGGGCATTAAGCGATGCCCGGGCAGACGGCGTGTCAGACCAATGGTACCTGTACACCGACCGTTCACACGGAACAAAAGACAAGTTCGCGCTTCCCAATCCTCCGTTTAAAAGCAGTATTTGGTTACTTGATCCTTCGAATACCGGGTGGCAACAATATATTGCCGGCAAGACAGAAGATTTTTTTAAAGTTTTTGATTTTGACGGCTATCATATCGACCAGTTGGGCAATAGAGACAAAAACTTATATACGTATAACGGAGCTTCAGTTAATTTACCAGCTACTTTTGAATCATTTATTCAGACCATGCATGCAGCTATGCCTGAAAAAAGGCTGGTGATGAATGCCGTAAACCAATACGGGCAGCGCGATATTGCTAAATCACCGGTTGGTTTTTTATATACGGAAGTGTGGACACCGAATAATACTTATGCAAACCTGGCTTCCATTATCAGGAATAATCTTTCATGGAGTAACGGGAAAAAAAATAGTGTGCTGGCAGCTTATATGGATTCTAACCTGACGAACTCAAAAGGATTTTTTAATACTCCGGGCGTGCTATTGACGGATGCGGTAATCTTTGCTTTCGGAGGGGCCCACATCGAATTGGGTGAACACATGCTGTCACAGCCATATTTTCCGAATAATAACCTCCAAATAAAAGGTGATTTGCGTGATGCCCTGATAAAATATTATGATTTCCTTGTAGCCTACGAAAATCTTCTGCGCGATGGAGGAATATTTAACAATCCTGATATTTCATCTTCGGATAATAACCTAAGGCTGAACAATTGGCCACCTCGGAAAGGTAGTGTAACAGTTATAGGTAAAGAAATAGGAAACAGACAGATTATTCATTTGATTAACTTTTCAGATGCCACTACGCTAAACTGGCGTGATGCATCAGGTACACAACCTTACCCACACGTAATTAAAGACTTGCTGTTGCATATCGGAACAACAAAAGCCGTGAAAAAGGTCTGGTATGCCTCCCCCGATTACCGTTACGGTTCCTCCATTAGTTTACCGTTTACGCAATCGGGGACAGCCCTAACCTTTACCCTACCGGAAATGCAGTATTGGGGAATGATTGTCTTTGAATACAAATAACTGACGCGCCGGGAGATAGAAGTAACATGCAATTTTGACAGATAGAGGAATTAAGGGTTCTTTAGGTATTTTCATGCCTCGTTCGAACCCGAAAAACGAGAAAAACAGATGATTAGACGACTCTTACAGACCTTGCTTTCAATTCTTATACTGTTCAGGGTGGCTTTTGCCATGGATACCATTCATCCGGATAATCGCCAATCCTATGAGATGAAAGACAATACGACAGTCTTTACCTGCAAGAATCGCTTAAAGGTTTATTTGAAAAAGATTAGTACGGGGATTATCCGAATATGGTATAATCAGGATAATTTTCACCGGAGTAGCCCGTCCCTCGCCGTGGTTGCCGCTGAATCGAATCGAAACCAGCGGCCCAATCTTTCGGTGCAACCGCAGTATTACGAAATCCATAATATCTATCCGGCTTTCGTCAATAAAAAAGCAATCTTTTCGGTCTATCCCGAACGCGTATTTCATAATTCTTTCGATGCCCTTGCCTTGTGTCGGGCACCCATGCAGTATTTCCTCTTCTCACTTTCCCCAATAACATTGGAAAATGGGGAGCAATTGTTTTGGTATGGGGATTTACATTACCTTTTTTGCCATCAGTCTGGTACCTTTGGGCTGACTCTTAATATTTGATATTCCCGTTTCCCGAATGGGGTATCGGAACCTCCTTTGGATCTTGTCCAAATGGTTTTTTTTAACAGGCTGGTGGCTTTTACTTTTTAGCTTTCATAACTTCACCCCCTTTACTTATAAACTTCACAATTGTAATTTTTTTTCAAAATTAGAAAACACGCAAACAAATAAGGTTCTATGTTAAATTCTGTGGGTAATTTAAAAAAAACAAAACTCAAAAAGCAAATCACAAATAAGCACCAAATTATACCTGTCTAGCTTCTGGCAAGAAATTCAAATTAACCGAAACGATTCTGTCTGATTTTTTGGTACTTTTTAAGCTGTTTCAATACAGGTTTAAGAAGTTTTTAAGGGTCATAAACACAAAGACAACTTATGTACAAACCCCGTTAACAATTCGCTTTAACAGATAAAATAATCATCTGTATAATCCTCGTTTTGGTAATTTTAAAATTTGGATTTGAAATTTATTTGTTTTTTGGCACCTGGGTTTTGAGATTTCAAGCCCACACTATTCGACATAGAACCACAAATAAAAGCATCCCTCCCGTTCCCAATCTTAAATAATCTTAATTTCTTCGGGCGTTTCGTTCAAATTCTGTAATTTTGTTTTGTTAAATTTAATACAATGACCGCATCACAACCCACCACGCTTAAAATCATTATTTTAACGAGTCAAATAATCCAAAATAATTTACATAATATTTTATCATGAAAACAAAAAACAGCTTATCTCGTTTGGTACTCATGCTTTTCTTAAGCTGGAGTACCATAGCCGTATTTGCGGCTACACCTGAGCAAAGTAATAATTTACTTTACAGGTTTCCGACAATCCATAACAATGCTATCGTTTTTGAAGCGGCGGGAAACCTCTGGCGCGTTGATCGTCAGGGAGGTATGGCAACACGACTGACTGCCGACAAGGGTTACGATATGATGCCCCGGTTTTCACCGGATGGCAAGACCATCGCTTTCACCGGTCAGTATGATGGCAACGTGGATGTTTATTCCATCCCTTCCGAAGGAGGAGCCGTTACACGCCTGACCTATCACTCCGATGTGGTAAAAAAAGCACCCACACGCTGGGGGCCTGACAACATGGTTGTCAGCTGGACTCCCAACGGGAAAGATATTGTTTTTCTTTCGCGAAGAAATACCTGGAACTCCTGGTTTGGCCAATTGTTTGAAGTAAGCCATCTTGGCGGTCTGCCGCAACAACTGCCTTTACCAAAAGGTGGTGTTCTTTCATACAGCCCCGATGGCAGCAAGATTGCCTACAACCGGATTTTCCGGAATTTCCGGACATGGAAACGCTATACAGGCGGTCTGGCACAAAACATTTGGATTTACGATCTGAAAACACACAACATACAACAGGTTACCAAATGGAAAGGCACCGACACCTATCCTATGTGGTACAAAAACACTATTTACTTTGCCTCCGACCGGGGCGCCAACCACAGACTCAACATTTGGTCTTACAACACCGATACCAAAACGTTTAGACAAATTACCCATTTCAAAGATTATGATGTGGACTGGCCTTCATTGGGCAACAATGGGATTGTCTTCCAGAACGGCGGCTCATTGTACGTTTTAGATCTGCCTACGGAAAAACTACATAAAATAGAGGTTACAGTACCGAATGATGGCACACGTACCCGTCCGCGCTGGGTAACCGTAAACAAGATGATCCGGAGCTTTGATATTGCGCCTAACGGAAAACGTGCGATGTTTGATGCCCGTGGTGATATTTTCACCGTTCCGGCCAAACACGGCGCTATCCGCAACCTCACCCATACTTCTAAAGCACAGGAACAATATGCAGCCTGGTCGCCTAATGGCAAATGGGTGGTTTATCTCACCGATGGTTCCGGCAAAAACGAACTGGCTATGCGCCCAGCAGATGGCTCCGGGAAACAGGAGATGCTGACGCATTTCAAAAAAGGCTATTTCCTCAATCCGGTATGGGCTCCGGGAAGTGACAAAATCGCTTTTGCCGATAACCTGCATCGGCTTTGGTATCTCAACATCAAAGACAAAAAAGCTGTCCGTGTCGATCAGGATACGATGAGTCCCATTAGAGATTACAGCTGGGCACCTGATGGCAACTGGATTACTTACAGCAAAGTAAACAAGAGCGGACTGCCGCAGATTTACTTCTATAATCTCAACACACATAAAATTTCAAAAATAAGTACAGGAATGTATGCCGACAATGAACCTCTGTTTTCGCCCAATGGCAAATACCTCTATTTTGTTTCAGCACGACACGAAAATCCCACTTTTAGTGAAACCGAGTTTAATGTGGCTACCTTAAAAATGGACGGCATTTATGTGGCTACGCTGCAAAAAGATGAAAAATCACCATTTGCACCCAAATCGGATGAAGGAATTCCCAATGTTGCCAAGAAAAAGGCAAAACCTTCCGGAGCATGGAAACCGGGAGCAAGTGCTGCTATAACTGTTAATTTGAACGGATTGATGCAGCGGGCTATTCCTCTTCCCATAGAGCCAGGTGATTATGGAAATCTTCAGGCTGCCGGAAATAACATTTTCTTCCAGACAAGCCCACTACAAACTATCGAAGGTCCGTTGCCCGGAAGTGGCAATGCCGCTATTAAAGTGTACCACCTTGACAAGAAAAAAGAAGCTACCGTAGTAGATAAAAAAGTGGGCGCTTATGTATTGAGTGCCAACGGCAGTACCATTCTTTATGTTCAGAAAGGAAAATTCTTTTTGATTTCCTCCAAAACCACGCACGGACAAAAGGCCACTTATCTGAACCTTGCAAACATGAGAACACTGGTCAACCCCCGTGCCGAATGGAACGAAATGTATCACCAGGCCTGGCGTCTTTTCAACAACTATTTTTATAACACAAAAATGAATGGTGTCAACTGGGAAGAAGCGGGTAAAAACTACGCTAAACTGCTTCCACAGCTTGGTTCACGCGAAGATTTGAACTATCTGATAGGTGAAATGATTGGCGAGTTGGAAAATTCGCATACTTATGTATGGGGTGGAGACGATGATTATTCCGGCAAATACAACCCCACCGGATTGTTAGGCGTCAATTTTGGTCTTAACAAAGCTTCGGGAAGGTACTATTTCAAGAAAATCTTTCAGGGCGATAATTCCAGAAACGGTTATCATTCTCCACTTACCGAGCCGGGTGTAAACGCCAAACAGGGCGATTATCTCCTCGCGGTAAACGGACAGCCCCTCAAGGCACCGACAAATCCTTACAGTTTGTTTGTCAACACGGTTGGAAAACAGGTTACTCTGAAATTAGCTAATAATCCTGAAGGAAAAAATGCACACACTGTGGTTGTCAAACCTATCACCAGTGAGCTGAACATGCGGCTTCTCAACTGGATTCGCACAAAACGAAATTATGTGAATAAAAAGTCAGATGGAAAGATCGGTTATATCTATCTTTCTGACATGGAAGCGCTGGGCATGGATCAGTTTATCCACCAGTTTTACCCGCAACTCAGCAAACAAGGACTCATTATCGATGATCGTTTTAATGGCGGTGGGTTTATTGACCAAATCATTCTTGAACGGTTGCGCCGTGTGCTTATTGGCATGAGTACCAATCGGGTTCACAGTGCCCAACGTTATCCCGGACAGGTTCTCAACGGATACAAAGTTACTTTGCTCAACCACTATTCGGCTTCTGATGGCGATATGTTCCCCTATTACTTTCGTAAATACGGTTTGGGACCACTTATCGGAACAAGAACATGGGGAGGCGTAAGAGGATACAGCAATGTGTGGACACTGATTGATGGTGGTAAACTGGTTGTTTCTCAGAACAGTATCTATGGGCTGGATTCAAAATGGATTATCGAAAACCATGGTGTCAGCCCCGACATACACGTGGATAATTTACCAGGTGCAGTGATGGCCGGGAAAGACAAACAACTGGATACAGCCATTGATTATCTTATGAAGAAAATCAAAGAGCATCCAATGATTTTGCCCCATCCGCCAAAAGAAATGCCTGCTTATCCCAGCGGAAAAGATGCTTCAGGGACAAACCCGGGTAATAAGTAATAATACTTTATATTTCAGAAAAGCCGCTAATTGTAAAGTTAGCGGCTTTTTTAGTAAAATTGAAAAGAAGGATAAAATAATACCAACCTATGATACAGATACCCTTATTGAAAAACATGATTTTGGTTGTTAACCAGAGATTGAATTTGCTTAAAATGAGGACGCCTTAAGCGGTGAAGGAACATCACTATCTATAAACAAAATAGCCTTCATGTTTCCATGAAGGCTATTAAAAGGTTGGCGACGGCCTACTTTCCCATCTCGCCTGAGGCGAGACAGTATCATCGGCGCTGGCAGGCTTAACTTCATTTATTATCCATACAAAAAAAGCCCCAACACATCGTGTTGAAGCTTTAAAAAGGTTGGCGACGGCCTACTTTCCCACTTGGTATAGCAGTATCATCGGCGCTGGCAGGCTTAACTTCTCTGTTCGGAATGGGAAGAGGTGGAC
>VAPG01016887.1_pt1 | contig 15697 bp, 14 predicted proteins | sample 3393851 | NCBI WGS metagenome assembly VAPG01 (sample SAMN08290438, study PRJNA428436) | hydrothermal vent metagenome | isolation source: Deep-sea hydrothermal vent chimney | place: Atlantic Ocean: South-mid Altantic Ridge | depth 2194 m m
CTTGACGAGCTTTTCCACTGTCGGCGGAATGAGGGGGACCCTTTTTTCGCCCGCATGAATTTCTTTCATGACCGCAATTTTCATAGAGACTCTCCTTTTCAGTTGACCAGAAAACCATTGACTCTTTTACACGAAAATGCTGAAAAAACCCACATTAAAACTGCTTTTTTCTTTGAAAAATTTACAAGGATACTTGCAAGATAGCAATAAGGACGTCTCCTGATGCCTTCATTTCGCGGCGCGATGAGCTCCCTGCCGCTGCAAGAGCTGTTGCCGGGAAAAACGCACTCGCAATTCTCCGCCCGTTCAGTATTTTCGTAACTATTCAGATGTGCTCCATATTCGGGTAAGCCGGCCAGCGAATCTATAGTAAGACTATGTGAGGCGGCCTGATCGCCCGAAGATGGAGTGTAACTGGATAGTTACAGATTTTCGAACAGATCGATGATCTGTTCCAGCGAGCTGCAGTCGGTAATCTTCTGTCGCAGTTTGCCGGCGCCGGGCAGGCCGGCAAGGTAGCGGCCGGCGTGATTTTTTATCCTGAAAAGCATCCTGCCTGCCGGCAGAAAGCGTTGCGCCAGCTCCAGGTGGCGCCGGAGAACCGGCAGCCGGCCGCCGAGAGTCGCCGGCCGGTCCCCGGGCCGGAAGACCCAGGGGTTGCCCAGGGCGCCGCGGCCGATCATGATCCCGTCACAGCCGGTCTCGCGCATCATCTCCAGGCCGTCCCCGTAACACTGGATATCACCGTTGCCGATAACGGGTATGGTCACGGCCTGTTTCACGCTCTGGATGACCTGCCAATCCGGCCGGCCGCCAAACCCCTGGGCCCAGGTCCGGGCATGGATGGTCACGGCCTGGGCTCCGGCATTCTGGGCCATTTGGGCGAACTCGGCGGCCACCACTGTTTCGCTGTTCCAGCCGCTGCGGAATTTGATGGTCACCGGCTTATCGGTCTTGTCGCAGACCGCCCTGATAACGGCCTCGGCCCGTTGAAAATCTTTCATCAACGCCGCGCCCGACCCCTTCCTGATCACCTTCCGCACCGGACAGCCCATGTTGATGTCAATGAAATCAATCGGCCGGCTGCCGACTATGGCGGCCGCTTCTCCCATGATCTCCGGCTCGTTGCCGAAAATCTGAAAGGCGACGGGGCGCTCTTCGGGAACGCTGGCCAGCATGGCCAGCGTTTTTTCCTGGCCGTAAACAACCCCGTGACAACTGATCATCTCCGAACAGCAGAGGGCCGCCCCCATCTCCCGGCAAAGGAGTCGAAAGGCAAGATCGGTGTAGCCGGCAAGAGGCGCAAGAATAAAGGGAGATCGCAGGGGGACCGGACCGATCATCATCGGGGTGCCGTTCTGTTTTCCGCCTGGGATTTCCTGTTTTTTCATGTTGTGTTTCTGGGACATTGTATTATAACGATTTTGACATTTATTCCACCTTTTGGCCTCTAAAAAACGCTTCAATCTTTGCCGAAACGAAGAAGCGGAAAAATCGAACGGAGCCTGTTATGCCGCCGCAACTGGATATGAAAAAAGAGCAGCTGACCAGTGAAGAAATCAGGACGCTGCAGGATATGCGAAAACGATGTGCCCGCCGGATTCTTTTGTCGACGGCGCTGGCCGCTTCCGGTCATCCGGGCGGCTCTCTCTCTACCCTTGATATGTTACTGGTCACCTATGGTTTGATCAAGCATGATCCGAAAAAACCGCGGCTTGCCGATCGCGACCGGGTCGTGGTCAGCATTGGCCATATCTCGCCCGGGGTTTACAGCACCCTTGCCGAGTACGGATATTTTACCGAAGATGATTTCCTTCGTGGTTTCAGGCGGACCGGTTCCGGTTTTCCCGGCCATGTGGAGAAAATCGTGCCGGGAGTCGAATGGGACACCGGTAATCTCGGCCAGGGCTTGGCTGCGGCCGTGGGCATGGCCCTGACGTTCAAGATCCGGAAGATGGATAACCGGGTCATCTGTTTCATGGGTGACGGTGAGCACCAGAAGGGCCAGATCATCGAGGCCATCCGTTTTGCCCGCAAGTATAAACTTGACAACCTGACGGTCATGATTGACCGTAATCATCTGCAGATTTGCGGCAGTACCGAATATGTCATGCCGCAGTCCATCCGCGGCCTCTATGCCAGCCTGGGCTGGACCGTCAAATACCTGGAAGACGGTCACGACTATAACAGCATATTCCAGGCACTGTCGGCCGCCTACCGGAACAGCAGCGGCGTGCCCACCGTGATCGTTGCCCGCACCATCATGAGCAAGGGCATTTCATTCATGGAAAACCAGGCCAAGTACCATGGCTCGCCGTTGAAGCCGGACCAGCTTGCCGCCGCCTTGGCCGAGCTGGGCGTGGATAACGATTTCGCTGCCTGGCAGGAAAAGCGCCGGCAGCCGGTCGGAACGAATACCATCATGGAGCCTCTTTCGCATTATCCCCGGATCGATCCGGGGAAGCCGATTCTCTATGATGCCGATACCATGACCGACAACCGCTCCGCCTACGGCAATGCCCTGCTGGGCCTGGCGGAAGCGAATAATGTCCCGGGTGAGCCGCCGAAGGTTATCGGGGTATCGTGCGACCTTGAAGGTTCGGTCAAGATGGGCGCCTTCCATAAGCATTCTCCTGAAGGCTATTTCGAGGCTGGAATCCAGGAGCATCACGCGGCCTCCATGTCCGGGGCGCTCAGTTGTGAAGGGTTGGCCGTCTTTTTCTCCACCTTCGGTGTTTTTGCCGTTTCCGAGACGTACAACCAGAACCGGATTTCCGATTTCAACCATACGAATCTGAAGATTGTCGCCACCCATGTCGGCCTTGATGTGGGCGAGGACGGTCCGACTCATCAGTGCATTGATTACTTGGGTCTGCTCAAGAATCTGTTCCGTTTTTCCGTTTTCATGCCGGCCGACCCGAACCAGACCGACCGTATCGTCCGCTATGTCGCCACCCGGCCGGGTAACCATTTCGTCGGTATGGGCCGCTCCAAGACGCCGGTGATTACCGATGAAAACGGCGAGGTTTTCTTCGGTCCTGATTATTCCTTCACCCCCGGCCGGGCTGATTGGCTGCGCCGGGGCGCGGATGCGACAATAATTACCTACGGGGCGCTGGTCCCCGCGGTCGTCGATGCCTGGAAGATCCTCAAGGACCGGGGGGTGGCGGTCGGGGTTTTGAACATGGCCTCTCTGGTGCCGCTTGACCGGGACAGCCTGGTTGAGGCGGCCGGAATCGGGCCGATTCTGACCGTTGAAGATCACAATGTGGAAACCGGGCTCGGGGCCAGTGCGGCGGTCGTCCTGGTCGAAGAAGGCCTGGCCGTGAAGATGCAGAGACTCGGGGTCCGGCAATACGGGGGGTCGGGAAAGTCGGCGGAGCTGTATAAACAGCAGGGGCTGGATCCTGAATCTATTGCCGCGGCGCTCCAGGGTTTGATTGGCTGAGGGACGGACAACAGACACCGGGTGTGGGGGCGGCACTGTAGCGGCTACAGGTTAGATGCAAGTAATATCGCGGAGTTGCACACGCTGTGACCAGTTACCTTATCGTCACCTGCCATAAAAAAAGTTCTTAACCTATAGCTTATCTATTGACAAACGCTTTGCAAATGAATAAAAATTCACCAGGTCTAATGAATTACTATTCATTTAATCATAAAAAATAAGGAGAAAGTTATGTACAAGAAAGCAGTTATCGTGGGAATTTTTATTTTGTCATTGACCTTTACCGGTGCCGCATTCGCCGCCGGCTCCGCAAACATTGTCTTGAGCGGCGGCCATTTCGGCGACATACACTTTCCTCACAAACTCCATCAAGATAAATTAAAAAATTGCAAGTTATGTCATAAAATGTTTCCTATGAAAAAAGGAGCCATTGGGGATCTCATCGCCAAAAAGACCCTGAAGAAGAAAGAAGTCATGAAACAATGCGAGAAGTGCCACCGGGCAGATAAGGCCAAGGGCGTTAAAACCGGCCCCACCTCTTGCCGGGGTTGCCATAAGAAGAAATAAGACGGTTGCCGGAAAACTCCGGAGCAATCATTCGGCAGGAGCGTCATCAGGACAACCGAACTTGACGGCCAGCTTCTGCCGGATGATTGGCACCAGGTAAACGACGGTTCTACGCACCAGTCTCTGGCCCGAATGATTACCCATGGAGGAGGATTAAACGGCCTCGGGGAAGTTGGTCACGAGATGTAGAGATGTAGAGAACATGCCGCAAGCAAAAGAAAAGAGAAGATAGGAAGGCACCGCCAAAATGTTCCGGCTGTCATCCATATAAGATATAAGGCCGCTGCCCTGCAAAGGGCAGCGGCCTTTTTTGTTGCCTTGTAAAATCCTGCCGGAAGGTTATAACGCAAGGCGAACGAGGTTGATTATATCCTGCGTCATTTGTCACTTGACATGGCACTGCTGTGCTATGACTGGTTGTCAACGCCGCAGATGCTTCCGGTACCGGAGTGGTTATCACTGTCAAATACGACGTCTGATTTTATCTGGGACGGCAGGTACAAACAATTGTCATCTCTTGGCCGGCCGGTTCGTTGTTGCCGGCCGGACACTATCTGTCGGCCCGAGCCTTTGCTTTTATGTCTTTTGCCCGCAGTTTATTCAAGGTGCCAAGGTAGATCCGTTCCGATAAATCGCTGATAATTTTGCTCAAAGCTTCCCGCTCCCTATCGGCGATGACGGCCGAGCCGCTCTCTGTGGAATAGTTTTCGGTCCACAGTTCGTTCGGCACCTCCCAGAGAACATCTCCTGATTTCCGGTCCTTCAGGATATAGCGCACGCCAAGTTTGACCCTGACTTCGGTGGTGCGGGCGTTACCGCTCCAGGATATGCTGGGCAAATCAATATACATGATTTCTCCGGCCAGGATAAGGTCGGCCTCATTTTTGTCCTTGGTCATGTGCAATGATTTTGATTTCTGGAACCACCTGGAGAGTGACTGGTAGATCTTGGCATTAAGATCCAGCTCACTGGTCCGGTTTTTCCAGTTCGGCATATAAATCGTCCTGGCCGGACCGTTATACACATTAGGAAAATAGTAACCACAGCCGCCCAGAAATGCAGTCAGGAGGAGGAGGAGTATCAACACCTTGTGATTCAGCAATCTCACTGTCGGGCTCCTTTTTTTATTTCACCCGGTTGTCCGTAAGATCCGGGTAGCGGCGGACAACCGCCATAAGATACACATTAAATTACGATATTAACAAGTTTCCCTTGAACCACAATGATTTTTTTTGCCTGTTTGCCGGCCATGAAATGGCTGACCCGTTCGTCCGCCAGCGCCTGTTGCCGGAGGCGTTCGTTGTCAATATCTGCGGCAACAGTAAGCCGCGAACGGACCTTGCCGTTGATCTGGACCACAACGGTCAGCTCTTCCTCCCTGGCCGCTGCCGGATCAAAGCCCGGCCAGGCTGCGTGATCCATTGACTGGTCGTGGCCGGTAATTCCCCATAACTCCTCGCAGAAATGGGGGACCATGGGAAAGAGGAGCAGCAGAACGGTTTCCAGGCATGGGCGCAGGACTCCCGGCTGCAGCTCTTCCCGGCCCCCGGCCGTCAGGGTCGTCGCCTGGTTGACCAGTTCCATGACCGCGCTGATGGCGGTGTTGAAGTGGAAGTTTTTTTCAATATTGTCGCTCACCCGTTTGATGGTCTGGTGGGTCCGGCGATGCAGCAGACGGCTGGGGGTATTCAGGGTGTCGGCCTCCGGCCGGGCGGCGCTGCCGAAACAGTCAAGGTTGTTCCGGATGAGCCGGTTGACCTTGTTCAGGAACCTGGAGGCCCCGTCAACCCCCTGCGCGTTCCATTCCAGGTCGCGTTCCGGGGGGGCCGCAAACAGGGAGAAGAGCCTGACCGTATCGGCGCCGTAGGTGTTGATCAGGTCGTTTGGGTCAACGACATTGCCCTTTGATTTTGACATCTTGGCCCCGTCCTTGATGACCATGCCCTGGGTCAGCAGGTTGGCAAACGGTTCGTCGACGGTCAGGTATCCGAGGTCCCGCAGAACCCTGGTAAAAAAACGCGCATAGAGCAGGTGGAGAATGGCATGCTCCACTCCCCCGATATACTGGTCCACCGGCAGCCAGTAGCCGGCCGCCTCCCGGTCAATCGGGGCGGCGGCGGAGCGGGGAGAGGTGTAGCGGGCAAAGTACCACGAGGACTCGACAAAGGTGTCCATGGTGTCTGTTTCACGTCTTGCCGTCCCGCCGCATTCGGGGCAGGTGGTCGCATAGAATTCTTCCTGCCGGTGCAGGGGGGCATGGCTGCCGTCCGGGGTGTCCGTGCCGGGCAGAACGACCGGCAGGTCTTTTTCCGGCACCGGCACGATGCCGCATCGTTGACAGTGGATGACCGGGATCGGTGTTCCCCAGTAACGCTGCCTGGAGATGCCCCAGTCCCGCAAGCGGTAGGTTATTTGTGCCTTGCCGAAGCCATGCTGCTCGGCATGGGCGATGATCGCCTCTTTGGCAGTTTGCGAATCCATGCCGCTGAATGGTCCGGAATCGACCAGGACTCCTGGTTCGACATAGGCCTCTGCCAAGGCGGCAGGCGCTGTCCCCCGGTCAGCGGGCTGGACGACGACCCGGATGGGCAGGTCATACTTGCGGGCGAAATCAAAGTCGCGCCGGTCATGGGCTGGAACGGCCATGACCGCACCGGTGCCGTATTCCATGAGTACGAAGTCGGCCACGAAAATGGGGACCCGTTCGCCGTTAAAGGGGTTGATGCAGTAGGCGCCGGTAAAGACGCCGTGTTTTTCCGGTTCCGCGTCCAGGGCCAGCCGTTGTTTTTCAACCAGGGCGTTACGGATAAAATCACGGACCCGGTCTTCGTATTCGGTGCCGCTGATGAGCTGCTCGATCAGGGGATGTTCAACGGCGACCGACATGAAGGTGACACCGAAGATGGTATCGGGCCGGGTGGTGAAGATGGTCAGGACCTGGTCGTGGTTCTCGATCCGGAAGTCGCAGGCCAGTCCCTGGCTCCTGCCGATCCAGTTGCGCTGCATGGTGACGACCTTTTCCGGCCAGCCGCTCAGCGTTTCCAGGCCTTCGAGCAGTTCGTCGGCATAGGCGGTAATTTTGAAGAACCAGCCGTGCATGGTGCGCGGCACGACCTGCTGATCGCAACGCCAGCAGCAGCCGTCGATAACCTGCTCGCGGGCCAGGACGGTTTGGCAGGAGTCACACCAGTTGACAGTGGTTTCCTTGCGGTAGGCCAGCCCCTTTTCCATCATTTTCAGGAAAATGAGCTGCTCCCAGCGGTAATAGTCAGGGTCACAGGTCGCCAGTTCCCGGTCCCAGTCGTAGCTCAGGCCCATGGCCCGGAGCTGTTCGCGCATGTAGGCAATATTGTCGTAGGTCCAGCGGGCCGGGTGAATCCCGTGTTTCAGGGCCGCGTTTTCCGCCGGCAGGCCGAAGGCGTCCCAGCCCATGGGATGGATGACATTGAACCCCTGCATCCGTTTGTAACGGGCGATGACATCGCCGATACTGTAGTTGCGGACATGGCCCATGTGAATCCGGCCGGAAGGGTAGGGGAACATCTCGAGTACGTAGTATTTTTCCCTGTCCGGGTCCGGTGTCGCCCGGTATGGTTGTTCGTCCAGCCAGCGCTTTTGCCACTTGGCCTCGATGGCCTTGAAATCATATTTATCGTTACTGTGTGTTTCCATGGATTTACTCATCATCATCGTCATCAGGCGGCGGACTGTCGTTGGTGCCGTATTCTATCGGCGGTTGCTGGGCTGAATATGTGGCAAAGGTCGTGTATTCGGCGAGGAAGGTCAGCTTGACCGTGCCGGTGGGACCGTTTCGCTGTTTGCCGACGATGATTTCCGCCATGCCCCGGTCGGGATTGTTTTCCTCCGGATGGTAGACTTCGTCGCGGTAAATGAACATAATAACGTCGGCATCCTGCTCAATGGCCCCGGATTCGCGCAGATCGGCCAGCTTGGGCCGTTTGTCCGGCCGGCTTTCAAGGCTGCGGTTCAGCTGGGACAGGGCGACAACCGGTACCTCAAGTTCCTTGGCCATGGCCTTGAGGGACCGGGAAATCTCGCTGATTTCCTGGGTCCTGTTTTCAACATTGCTGCGACCGCGCATAAGCTGCAGATAGTCGACCACCACCATGGCGAGATCGTGCTCCGATTTCAGGCGCCGGGCCTTGGCACGCATTTCCAGGACCGTCATGGCCGGCGAGTCGTCGATAAAAATGGCGGCCTCGCTGAGCATGCCGGTTGCCCTGATCAGGTTGGGCCAGTCGCTTTGTTTCAGGTGGCCGGTCCGGACCCGCTGGGAGTCAATCCTGCCGATTGAACAGAGCATCCGCAGGGCAAGCTGATCCATGGACATTTCCAGGCTGAAAACCGCAACCGGCTTTTTTTCGATCATGGCCGCATGTTGCACCATGTTCATTGCCAACGCGGTTTTGCCCATGCTGGGCCGGCCGGCGAGCACGATAAGATCAGAGGGTTGCAGGCCGGCGGTCATCCGGTCGAGAAGTTCGTAGCCGGTCGCGACGCCCGTGATATGTTCCTTGCGCTCAAAGAGTTTCTCCACCCGTTCAAAGGCCCGCGGCACGATGGTGGACATGGCCTGGAAGCCCTGGCCTTTTTTGGACCGGGCTATCTCGAAGATCGCCTGTTCGGCATCGTCCAGCAGCGAGTCGATATCGTCCTGCTCTTCGTAGCAGCGGGCGGCGACTTCGGAGGTGGTACGGATCAGCTTTCGCAGGACGGATTTTTTCCGGATAATGGCGGCATGGTGGACCAGGGTGCCGGTAAACGGAATAATATCGGTGAGAGAGGCCAGGTAGGCCGGGCCGCCGATCTCGTCGATTTTGTTCTGATCGCGCAGGAGGCCGGTTACCGTGATAAGGTCGTGGGGTTCACGGTTTTCGAACAGGTGGACCATGGCCCCGTAGATGGTTTTGTGGGCGTCACGGTAGAAGTCGTCCGGTTCGAGGACTTCTATGATTTTAAGCAGGGATTTGTCCTGGAGAAGTATGGTGCCAAGAACGGCCTGCTCCGCCTCCAGGTTTTGGGGCGGGAGCATGTGTGAATTAGGTTGCGCTGATGAAACAGGCCGGTATTGCATTGTTTGACCAAGCCAAAGACGGATGGAGACGGCATAACCGCAGAACGGTTATGCCGATGCTACTCTATAGTGTCTATCCGGAAACGGCTGTTTTCAGTCCTGGTCGCCGTTCTCTTCGGGGGTGACCTGAACCGTGATTTCAGTTGTCGTCTGGTAGCCCACCTTGATGGCGACCCTGGTCTCGCCCAAGGTCTTGATGGGGTCGCCGAGAAGGATGGAACGACGGTCGACGGAGATGCCTTTTGCTCCCAGTTCTTCCGTGATATCGGCGGCAGTAACAGAGCCGAACAGCCGGTCTTCCTCGCCGACCCGGCAGGCGATCCGGATCGTAATGCCACTGAGTTTTTCCGACAGCGTCCGGGCGCTTTGTTTCTGTCGTTCAAGTCGCGCCCGGATAGCTTCCTGTCCCTGCTTGAGCAGGGTCAGGTTCACCTTGTTGACCGTTGCGGCCTTTTTCTGCGGAATCAGATAGTTCCGTGCGTAGCCGGCCTTGACTTTGACGATATCGCCTTCCTGGCCAAGATTATCAATCGTTTGTTTCAATATAACTTCCATGGTCTCATCCTCATTTTTCAAACAGCTGTCAGTTGTCGGGGTGTTGCTTATTTTCGTGCCGGTGCCTGAAATCGATCCAGACGTCAGCCACGCCTGTTATGACCAGCACAAAGAGGCCATAGCCCTGAAGCACGATAATGCCGTAGATTAAAATTCTTATATATAAGGGGACGTTCCATTTGTCAAGAAGGTGGATAAGTACTGCAAGTCCCTGGAAAAAATAGAGCAGAGCTGCAACCAGCAGGATCCATAGCGCCGCATTTTTTACAATACCACTGCCGACGGTTAAGACAACCCCGGCAACGATTGGCAGCCAGACAACCCGGTCCGGCAGCCGCCAGTGCGAGTATTTGCGCCATGGTGCCAGCTCCGGCCGCAGTTTTTGCAAAAGGCTGTTCGCGCCGACCATGTTCATCCAGACGGTCATCAGGACCGAACATGCCAGCATTCCCGGCAGAATTATCGGAATAAGCCGGCGCAGTTCATGGATAACCTGTTCGAGATTCAGCAGTGTGTCTGCGGGCAGGTTGCCGTTTTTGCTATAGATTTCGTAGACCTGGGCAAAACCGCTGTCAAGCGTTGTGAGGAGATGTGTATAGGGGTTAATGCCCAATATTGTCCCGTATACCGCCCAGAAAACAAACCAGCTCGCCCCCAGGACGATCACCCCTCTGGCGCCGGTGCGGACTTCACTTTCACCTGCAACGGCACTGCGGTTTAAACTGTATGCCAGCGGAATCAGGGTCAGCGAAAAGAGCATGAGCGGTAACTGCTGCAATACAAGGGCACCTGCACCTGCCAGCAGAATGCTGTTGCGAATCTCGATGCCGCCTTGTCTCTCGCCGTCGACCTTGAGAAAATAGAAAACCGGGATTGCCGTCATCCCGCTTATCCAGCCAAAGAGTCCGGGAATCAGTGCCGGCAGCAAAAAGGCCACAGCCAGCAGGATTGTCGGGCCGTTGAAAAAACGACCACCGGATTGAGCGCTCCACTGCGCCGTCATGCTTTATCGGCTGCTGTCTTTAGTACTGGGTCGAGCCGCTGTACGACATCAAGGCCAGTTGCCTGGCACGTTTGATCGCCTCGGTGACCCGGCGTTGATGTCTGGCACAGGTGCCGTAAATCCGCCTGGGGACAATCTTGCCGCGTTCCGTGACAAGATTCCTGAGTACCTTTACATCCTTATAGTCAATCACCAGTTCCTTGTCCGTGCAGAATCGGCATACCCTGGGGCGAAATGTTCTATTGCGTGGAGCCATGTGCTTCTCCTATGTATATAATGGTCTATCCGGACCAGAGTCTATTCTTTGTTCCGATCCGTATCTGTCGAATGGTCTGCCGCGGTCCGGTCTGTTTCTTCACCGGCTTTTTCCGTATCCCCGGCCGGTTTTTCCTCGGCGGCTTTTTCCGTATCCCCGGCCGGTTTTTCTTCACCGGCTTCCTCCGTATCCTCGGCCAGTTTCTCGGCCGCCGCAGAGGCAACGATTCGCTCAATCTCGTTATCGATTGTCTCCTGGTCAATGGAATCGGCCAGCTTTATAGTAAGAAAACGCAGGATCTGGTCGTCGATCCGGAAGATACGTTCCATTTCCTCAACGGTCGATCCGTGGGCGGTGTAGTCAAAATAGACGTAGTGGCCCTGCTTTTCTTTCTTGATTTCGTAAGCCAGGGTCTTCAGGCCCCAACGATTTAAATCGATGATGGTCCCGCCATCATTCTTGATAATATCATTGGTCCGGTCGATGATTTCGGTAATCTGGCTTTCGCCCAGGTTCGGGCGTAAGATATAGGTGGTTTCGTAACGGCGCATGATTCCTCCTCATGGTCATAATGGCCCTCGCTTCAATCCGGTAGCGGGAGAGCGAGAAGGTTATAATTAGTAAATTTTAAAATTTTATAAACTAACACTATGTACTCTTTGGTGTCAATTATATTTTTTATTATGGCAAAATGTGGCCCTGAATCCGTGCGCGTTCGGGAACGGTGCGGATGCGGGCGAAGGCGCCGCCGTTACGGGCCGGGCGGGAGCTGTCAGCTCCGGTACTCGGCAGGGTGGAGATTATTTGCCCGGATTCGTCTTGGGATACAACCGGCTGATAATCTTCCTGAGGTGAGTGGGCCGGGTCAGCACGAGTTCAATGTTCTCTTGTCCGATATATTTTGCAATAATACTCTTGATGACGGGGACATCAGTTAAAAAAGTGGCGACAACGAGGGTGGAACCTTTCTGCGAGATAGGCAGGATCTGTAGTTTCAAGACCAATTCACGGGGCAGTAGGGTCAGCATCTTGCCGGGAATGGTCTGTTGCCGCAGGTCAATAAAGGGCATTCTGTATTTCTCCGCCAGGGCGATGTACACTTCTTCCTCTTTGAGGATACCTTGTTCAATCAGGAACTGGCCGATTTTTTTTTGCCTTATCTTTTTCTGCACCGCCAGGGCCGCGCTTACCTGCTGTCGATCAACCAGGCCGGCCGCCAGCAGGATCTCTCCCACCTTGATTCCGTCTATGCCTTTGTTGTAGGCCTTCAGGATTTCCACTTCCACGGCCGAGTAAAGGATATTGGCCTGTTTGGCGACGATTTGTCCGAATTTTAGTTGCCGGCGCTGGTTGTACGCGCCAAGGGCATGCTTGAAACCAGGGGTGTCAATCATTCCCTTTTCGATAAGGATCTCGCCGATAAAGCGCTTCTGGGTGCGTTTCCTGATATTTATTATCGGAAACAAAACGTACTTAAAGCGATTGTCTTTTTTTCTGGAAAAACCTAAAAGCAGGTTTTTCAGCTTCTGTTCGGCCGGTATATATTTCTGGTAGCTTTTGCCGTTGACGATTTCGATGACCTCGACATGGCAGGAGAGGTCCCTGGCTTGGACGAATTCAGCCGGCAGACCGGCCATGCGGATGCAGCTGCATTGATGTAAGGGAAAGGTGCGTGTGCCGTCGCCGTTTTCTTCCATAAGGGTCAGGTCATCGTTGTTGGCCGGTTGCAACAAAACCGCCTGGGAAATATTTTCAACCCCGCCGTCAATAAACTCCAGGATCGCCGGGAAGCTGCGCTCCTCGGCCGGGCCCGAGAAGCATTCATCCCAGACATTGTGAATCTCTGCCGGGCTGTCTGCAAACAACTCGTCCCAGACATTGTCAATCGCGGTTAAGCTGACGGAAAGCAAGTCATTACAGAGGTCGTCAGTCGCAGCCGCATCAGGGGCGGCGTCGCGGGCGTTGGTGGTTTCTTCGTCTTTCGCAGCTCCTTCGCGCCGGCTGCCGGCCGGGGGGGCAACACTTTGACCAAGCCTGGTGTAGGCCTCTCCCTGGTGATAGTAGGCATCGGCAGATGCCGGATCAAGTTCAATGGCCTGGTTGAAACATTGAATAGCCTCTTTGAACTGACCGGCCTGCAAGAAATCAATACCGCGCCGGTTAAAGAATGCCGCGTCCTTCAATTTAACATCCTGTGGGTTGTCAAGAAATTATTGCTCCCGGCGGGCCGGGGCGGGAGAGTCCCACCGCGCCCAGTCGTAAAATTCATCAAGCGGGTCAGGACCGCAGGTAAAAACCGAGTTCCTTTTCAAACATGTCGTTGCCGGAAAAGCGACTGCCGATGAAGTCCCCCACGATTGACCTGACGATCACCTTTTTTTGGAGCCGGGTCTTTTTTTTATCGTCAAGGGTGAAGTCGAGGGAGAGGGTCTGCCCGACCTCCAGCCGGTTTTTACCGGAGACGGTGAAGCCGACCCCGCCCAGGGAGATATCCGTGATATTGATCTCGCCGCAGCCCATGCCGGGCGGTTTGATGATTCTGTAAAATCCCGGCAGGTCGGTCGGTTTGCGGAAGTAGCGCCGGAAATCAAGGTGGAGCATGAACTGTATTCCGCATGGGCAGCGGACCTTGATGTTATGGCATTTGTCTTTGTAGGCGCCGACCGAGGTATTTTTTACCCGGCTGCATGAGGGGCAGACAATGGTCACGGTATTATCAGGTCGGACAAAAAGTTTAACCGTTTCCATGGAAATTGGCAGTCATTAATTATAATCAATCATAAATGATAACGGTATAGCGCTCCAGGACAGCCTCGGTCTCCGCATCAAGCCGGGATGCGACCTCGTGGATCCGGTATTCATGCAGGCAGCCGTTGCACTTGAGACGAACCTGCCGGCAACGCCGTACCACCTCCAGTTTTTCACCGCATTTTTCGCACTTCATTTTTTGCCCGCCCTCAGCCGGTTAGCTGTTCGCGGGTGAAGATCGAGGCCAGGGGGTAGCCGTGTTCGGCCAGGGCCTCGGCCCCGCCTTCCTGGCGGTCGACAATGGTCGCGACCAGGCCGACCTTGAACCCTTCATTCTCCACCCGTTCTATGACCTTGATGAGGGTGCCGCCGGTAGTGACCACGTCCTCGACCAGGGCGACCGTGCCGCCCGGTTGCAGATTGTTCCTGCCCTCGATGAAATTGCCGGTGCCGTGGCCCTTGGCCTCTTTGCGCACGATAAAGGCGGGGATAGGGTCTTTTTCCAGGTAGCTGACCAGGGCAACCGCGGTAACCAGCGGATCGGCCCCGAGCGTCATGCCGCCGACCCCGATGATGTGCCGGTCATGGTTCCTGATAATTTTGTACAGCAGGCGTCCGCACAGGTAGGCGCCTTCGGCGTCAAGGGTGGTCTGTTTCCCGTCCACGTAAAAATCGGAAGTCAGGCCCGAGGTCAGGGTAAACGTGCCTTGCCGGTATGATTTTTCAAGCAGCAGTTTTTTGAGTCTTTTCCGTTCATCCATGAAATTGTCCATAACTTGAAACTTTTTTTGTACAAGATACCTGTTTTTCCTGTTTCATGCAAAGTCATTTTTCTCTTGGTTTTTTTGGGGTTTTTCAGTATTCATCTCGTTTTTCTTGTGCTACTATTCAAATGGCGGGCACCGAGTCAGGGCTCGGCCCGAAACGGCCGCCCGGCCCCGGCGTTATGTGCTTACCTGGTGCCGAACAAAAAAATCTCGTTTGCGGCCGGACACAGGATTAATGTCAAGCAGAGGGAGCAAAAACTGATATGTGCGGAATCGTAGGCTATACCGGCATCAGGAAGGTCGTGCCGGTGCTGCTCGAAGGGTTGCGTCGTCTTGAGTATCGCGGCTATGATTCAGCCGGTCTCGTCTATTCTTACAAAGAGCGGCTGGTTAAATACCGGGCAGAGGGCAAGCTGGCGAACCTTGAATCGGTCGTGGATGAAAATATAGGCGTCTCCAGCTACACCGGCCTGGGGCACACCCGTTGGGCCACCCATGGGGCGCCCACTATGGTTAACGCCCATCCGCACAGTGACTGCACCGGTGAACTGGTCGTGGTGCATAACGGTATTATTGAAAATTACGGTTCGTTGAAGGAAGAGCTGCTGGCCGCGGGTCACCGTTTTGCTTCGGAAACCGATACCGAGGTGCTGGCCCATCTTATCGAGCACTATCTTGAGGATGACCTGGCCGCCGCGGTACGCCGGACCCTGGCCCGGGTGGAAGGATCGTATGCCCTCGGGGTCCTGTGGTCCAGGCAGCCAGGGACCCTGATCGCCGCCCGTAATCACAGCCCGCTGGTCCTCGGCATCGACGATGATGCCTGCTACATGGCCTCCGATGTCCCGGCGCTTCTGCCCTATACCCGCCAGGTCATTTTTCTTGATGACCGCGAGATGGCGGTGTTGAATCCGGGTACCTATGAAATCACGAGCATTGACGGCGGCCCTTGTCGTGCAAAGGAGGTCCGCACCATTGACTGGAATGCCGCCATGGCCGAAAAGGCCGGCTTCAAACATTTCATGCTCAAGGAGATTTTTGAACAGCCCCGGGCCATTCTCGACACCGTCAGCGGCAGGATTGTGCCTGATACCGGGGAGATATCGCTGCCGGAAATCGGCCTGGATGACGCGGCGATCAACAGGATCGAACGTATCTCCCTGGTGGCCTGCGGTACGTCCTGGCACGCGGCCCTGGTGGCCAGGTACTGGCTGGAAAAATGGGCCGGTATCCCGGTGGAGGTGGATATCGCCTCGGA
>VAPG01035381.1_pt1 | contig 15564 bp, 9 predicted proteins | sample 3393851 | NCBI WGS metagenome assembly VAPG01 (sample SAMN08290438, study PRJNA428436) | hydrothermal vent metagenome | isolation source: Deep-sea hydrothermal vent chimney | place: Atlantic Ocean: South-mid Altantic Ridge | depth 2194 m m
ACAAATAGATGGAAATATAAAGACAATAAGGATAACTTATTGTTATTCAAATCTTTGCGTTTCTGCGGCTTTGCGAGAACGAAAAATTACCGGAGTATTGACTTAACGAACATGTTTACAAAGCACGAAACCTTAGTTGATGAACTATGAAAGGCTTTTATATTCACTTTCAGAAAAAGGCTCCCCCTCTAAACCGGGGTCCAAAACAATTTCGGGATTAAAATTTTGTACTTTAAAATTTTTGCCAAATCGCCGTTTCAAGTGTTGTATTTGCTTCCCTTGATGGACTCCTTTGATAATTGTTGTTCTGAATTCATAATCAACATCAGACTTTTCAATCAATTCGATGGACTCCAATATTTTTGAAAAAGTTTTTCTGTTAATCCAATTTCCCACAATCAGGTTGTACACATCAAATTCCAATATATGCTTAATGTCCATGGCAATAAAATCCACAAGCCGATCTTCGAAAAGCTGACGGAGCATCCCGGGATTGGTGCCGTTGCTGTCCAATTTTACTTTTAGGTTCAGGTTTTTTACTCTCCTGATGAAATCGGGCAGGTCGTATTGTATTGTTGGCTCCCCTCCTGTTATACAAACAGCGTCAATCAGATTTTTATATCTGTTCAAATAGTCGAAAATATGTTCCTCGCTATAGACACGCCCAAATTTTTCGGGCAGCACCAAATCGGGATTATGACAAAACCCGCATCGGAAATTACAACCTTGTGTAAAGACAACCGAACTGATATTTCCAGGATAATCTATTAGGCTCTGTTTTTTAAAACCAGCTATCTTCATCTGTTTATAATTTTGTATTTCATTGCTTAACAGATGTTTACATTTCACGCAAAGAACGCAAAAAGGAATCTACACTAAGATCGCAAAGACTTTTAATCATTCCCTTTGTGTGTTTAAAATTTAAACATGAGTGTTTCAGCTGTTTATAATCAAATTTTTGGGCGGTCTTTAGCGAGGTGTTTGCAGTTTAAAGAGTGTCAGAGGTCGCAAGAAATAACCTCTGACACCAATTCTTAAATGATTTCAGGCTCTAATTCAATTTCAATTCTTTTAACCTCAATTTTTCTATCAAATAATTTCCGGTCGCTGAATTCAGACTGTTTACCATTATTCCATTGGTCAACAGGACGCAGATAGCCGACAATACGTGAATAGACTTCACAATCGTTGTGCTTACCTTCTGCTTCACATTTCGGGCAATGTTTGTGTTCACCATAAATATATCCGTGTTCAGGACAAATGCTAAAGGTTGGAGTCAGGGTGAAATAAGGTAATTTAAAGTTCTCGCACACCATTTTTACCAATTTCTTCACAGATTCCGGCGGCAGCTGACTTTCTCCCACAAAAGTATGGAAAACCGTTCCCCCGGTATATTTGGTTTGCAGGCGGTCCTGTAACTCGAGAGCTTCAAATATATCGTCGGTATGCCCCACTGGCAGCTGGCTGGAATTGGTATAATAAGGAGCAGCTCCTGTTTCTCTTACCTGCTTCTCGTTAGCGGTTATGATATCGGGGTATTGAGCCTTATCAATAAGCGCCAGCCTGTAAGTTGTCCCCTCTGCCGGCGTTGCTTCGAGATTATAAATATGACCGGTTTCTTCCTGGAATTGTTGCAACTTATCACGCATAAAATCCATAATTTTTTCGGCATATCCTTTGCCTTCTATAGTAGTGATATCTGTTCCCAGGAAATTCAAGAGGCATTCATTCATACCTATCAAACCTATGGTAGAGAAATGGTTACCCCAATAAGACCCATTCCGCAGCCGGATATGCCTTAGATAAAATTTAGAATACGGATATAAGCCATTCTCTGTCAGCTTTTCTAACAACTTACGTTTGATTTCCAGACTCTCTTTGGCCAACACCATCAGTTTTTCTATTCTCTGGAAAAGCTCTTCTTCTGTTTTCGATTCGTAAGCAATCCGTGGCAGATTAAGCGTAACAACGCCAATAGAACCGGTTAAAGGGTTAGCACCAAAAAGGCCACCTCCACGCGATTTTAGTTCTGTGGTATCCAAACGCAGGCGGCAACACATAGAACGTACATCATCGGGCGACATGTTGGAATTAACAAAATTGGAGAAATAAGGGATACCGTATTTAGCTGTCATCTCCCAAATAGGCTGACGGTATTCATTATCCCAGTCGAAGTCTTTGGTTATATTATAAGTAGGTATCGGGAAAGAGAATATCCGGCCATTCGCATCGCCATCAGTCATTACTTCAGCAAAAGCTTTGTTAAACATATCCATTTCGTGTTGGTAGTCGCCATAAACAGAGTCTTGCATTTTACCACCAATAATCACTGCCAGCTCTTTCATGTTTTCAGGGATAACCAAATCTAGGGTGATATTGGTGAACGGGGTCTGAAAACCGACACGGGTCGGAATATTCATATTGAACATAAACTCCTGAAGGGCCTGTTTTACTTCTTTATAGCTAAGGTTATCGTAACGGATAAACGGAACTAAATATGTATCGAAGTTTGAGAAAGCCTGTGCCCCGGCGGCTTCACCCTGCATGGTGTAAAAGAAGTTTACAATTTGGCCGAGCAGCGTACGAAAATGTTTGGCCGGCTTACTTTCTACTTTCCCAGGAACCCCCTTGAAACCAACCATAATAAGCTCCTGCAAATCCCATCCGACACAATAAACACTCAGGTAACCCAAATCATGTATATGCAACTTTCCCTGTTTATGGACATTGGCAATTTCGGCAGGATAAATTTTATTTAACCAATACTGCGAACTGATAATTGTTGAAATGTGCTGATTCATACCTTGCAACGAGTAGGTCGAATTAGCACTTTCCTTAATGCGCCAGTCGTTGTTATGCAGGTAATCTTCGATAATGTCAATATTGGAGAAAAGCTCTTTTACATCTCGAAACCCTTCATGTTGTTTTCGATAGATAATGTATGCTTTGGCAGCTTTGTACTGTTTCTGTTCAAAAAGCTCAAACTCAACTGCATCCTGAATTTCTTCTACTGCTGGCACTTTCGACGTTATCTTCCCGATAACATTTTGAGTAATCTTTTGGGCTAACGCTCTGTCAGGTTGTCCAATTGCCCGTAAGGCTTTGAATACGGCGAAAGTAATTTTTTCAAATTCAAACGGAACAATACGTCCGTCACGTTTTTGTACGGTTTTAATAATACCATTAATTTTCATAATACTAATTTTAATTAAATAATTAATGGTAGCAAAGGATAAAATACCAGAAAGGTGATCAGTCTTTCTTCGCTTTTTTCACCCGAAAGCTACGAAATGATGTCCAAAACTGATAGGTCTTCCGGCTTGTTGCACCTTGGCTTGCCTTCCCATCCCAACTCAGGCCGGGACAGTGACTTTGTGATACCAAGGCTGTTTTGCAACTTACGGCTGCGGGGACAGCTACTGATTTTCACAGTATTCCCTTTCATCAATTTAGATTTTAAAAGTACGTTATTATCTATCGTTAAAAAATACTTTAGCTCTAAATTATTAACTAAGAAATTAACATTTCTGATAAATTAACTGTAAAAACACCTATCTGCATAGCTTTCAGGAGGCTCTCATCTTTAACCTGATTTAACGAAATTCCTATATTTAATAATGTAGTGACTAATCAAACCAATTAAAAGCGCAACAACTTTATACTCAGGCATTGTTACTTTATATTATACTAACTGGCTGCCTGTTGTCGCCGATAGCAACAAATGTGAAAGTTCCTGAGATAGCTTTATCTCTCTCTTCAGAGTACATTTTTTCAACAAAAACATCGACTTGTACCTTCAGGCTTGTATTCCCAACATAAGCCACTTTACCTACCAGCTCTATAATAGTACCATGTGGTATTGGCTTTCTAAAGTCAATACGATCGGAAGACACCGTTACCATTTTTAGCCGGCTAAACCGTGTAGCTGTTATAAAAGCTATTTCGTCCATTAATTTCAAAGCACTCCCTCCGAAGAGGGTGTCATAATGGTTGACTGTATCAGGAAAAACAGCTTTAAAGATTCGTGTCTCTGACTGTTCTATTTTTTCTTCTATTCGTTTCATAAGTAAGGGGTGTTAATTTAGACATCCTGTAAAGCCGGAATAATCTCATAGCACCTTCTCAGACGTTATAACGAAGATATTAACGTTAAACTGAGATGCTATGAGAAACATCCTGACTTCAATGATTAAAATCAAATAGCATTATTTATCAAGTGCTGTTTTTCTTATCGTTTTTGCTGCTTCTACCATTTGGATTAAAGCCTCTCTGGTTTCGTGCCAGCCTCTCGTCTTAAGGCCGCAGTCAGGATTTACCCAAAGTTGTTTTGGCGTTAACACACGGGAAGCTTTTTCAAGCAAGGCGGTCATCTCCTCTTTTGAAGGAACTCTCGGAGAGTGGATATCGTACACACCCGGCCCTATTTCGTTCGGATAATGAAAATCTGCAAAAGCATCTAACAATTCCATTTGCGAACGAGAGGTTTCAATGGTAATAACATCCGCATCCATATCCGAAATATTTTTAATGATTTCATTAAATTCGGAATAGCACATGTGCGTGTGGATTTGCGTTTCGTCTTTTACAGATGACGAACTAATTCGAAATGCTTTTACTGCCCATTGCAAATAATCTGACCAGTCAGCTTTTCTTAACGGAAGTCCTTCTCTAATGGCCGGTTCATCTATCTGAATAATCCTAATGCCTGCCTTTTCCAGGTCTGCCACCTCATCTCTGATAGCAAAGGCAATTTGATAGGCTGTTGTCTCTCTCGGCTGATCGTCTCTTACAAAAGACCATTGCAAAATGGTGATTGGTCCGGTAAGCATCCCTTTCACAGGTTTTTCCGTTAAGGATTGAGCATAGGTTGACCATTTCACTGTCATGGGGTGGGTTCTTTCCACATCACCAAAAATAACAGGAGGCTTAACACCTCTTGAGCCATAGCTTTGTACCCACCCGAACTGTGTGAAAGCAAAACCATCTAACTGCTCTCCAAAATACTCCACCATATCATTTCGCTCAAACTCACCATGCACCAGCACATCCAGACCAATTTGTTCCTGCCAGCGAATCACTTTTTCTATCTCTTCTTTTATGGCTTGTTCATATTGTTCGGCTGTTAATTCACCTTTTTTGAATTTGGCCCTTAGCTGACGCACCTCTTTAGTCTGTGGAAATGAGCCTATTGTGGTGGTAGGGAACAACGGTAAATTTAAATCAGCTTCTTGCTTTTTATGACGCTGCTCAAAAGAAGTTTTTCTTCTTGAAAAGGCATCATCAATTGAAGCTACCCGTTCTTTAATTTTTGGTTTATGAATTAATTTGGAGCTTTTTCTGCTTTCCACAGCCAGAATATTGTCCTTTAATATATCTTCAACTTCCGGAAAAGTAACCGGATCCACTAACTTCGCTAAGGTTACAACTTCTTTTACTTTTTGTCTGGCAAAAGCCATCCATCTTTTTATTTCCCCGGGAAGTATATCTTCATTCGTCTCATTGTCCAGATCAAAAGGACAATGCAATAGTGAACAGGAAGGGGCTATCAAAAGTCTCTCGCTACCTAATTTTGTAATAGCTTTTTCAATAATCCCGAGAGATTCTGTAAAGTCATTTTTCCAGATATTCCTACCATCAACAACCCCCAACGAAAGGCTAAGATGTTCGGGCACCATACTCAACAACTCATCCAATTGTTGTGGCGCTCTTACCAAATCAATGTGCAAAGCATACACGGGCAAACTCAATGCCAGAGCAGTATTATCTCCAAGACCTTCAAAATAGGAAGTAAGAATGACTTTCAGCTGTGGAAATGATTGTTTTATTTGAGTATATGCATAGTTAAAAGCCTCTTTTTCTTTCTCTGACAGGTCTAACGCAAGGAAAGGCTCATCAAGTTGCACCCATTCTACTCCGAGGTCATCGAGCTTTTGAAGGATTTCTAAATAAACGGGAATCAGACTTTTTATTAAATCAATTCTATCGAAACCTTCTTCTTTCTCTTTCCCCAAAAGCAAATAAGAAACAGGGCCTATGAGTACCGGTTTTGTCTTGATTCCCAGCTGTTTTGCCTCCTCGTATTCATCAGTAATTTTGTTGGAAAAAAGCATGAACGACTGATTCTTATAAAATTCAGGAACAATATAATGGTAGTTTGTATCAAACCATTTGGTCATTTCCATTGCTGTAATGTCCAAACCATTTTGCTGATAGCCTCTTGCCATGGCAAAATAGAGGTCAATTTCTGTATTATTTTTTTGATTGGTAAGAACCGGGTTATAGCGACCCGGAATTGCGCCAACCGTTAATGACATGTCCAGAACCTGGTCGTAATAGGAAAAATCGTTAGACGGTATTAACTCAATCCCGGCATCCTTTTGAATTTTCCAATTCAACCGTCGTACTTCTTTACCAACGTGTAAAAGATTGGATAAATCTGATTTGCCTGCCCAGTACTGTTCACAGGCTTTTTTGAGTTCTCTTTTGGCACCAATTCGCGGGTAACCTAAATTTTGAGGAATCATACTTTTTGTTTTTAATTAATTAAACACTTAAAGCTGTTGTTAAACTTAAAATGCTTTAGGATTAAAAACAATAAAAACAGGATGATTATGAGACTCCCTAATCCAAAGAATAAAAATTAAAGGCAGCTATAATCAATTCTTGATATTGCTTCTGTTCGCGAAAGCATAATCAGTACGATAGAAGGCAGGTCTCCTGGCTTGTAACATTCTCGCCTCCTTCCCATTACGCCTGAGGCGTGACAGTGGATATTCCGGCAAAAACTTTCACGTTACTTTACAGTTGCGCGACAGCTTGTGATTTTCACACAATTCCCTATTAATCAGTGTTAAGCTAAACCTTAATCGGATTGATAAGTATTACAAGGAACTTTTTTTATCGCGGTAAAATTACATGTTATTTCGATACTGTTCCAAATAATTTTAAAGTTTCCGCTGTCTGTCCAAAACCCAAATGGAATGATTTACTGTTATGTGCATCCAAGGCAACCATTAAATCACAAAAACTATCTCAATTAGTGAGTTGCCCAAAAAGCATGCAAAGCAATTGATTCCAGCAAGTAAAATGTTTTACATATTTGTTACCATTATATTTTTCAACCACACGGTCAAAAACTCGTTGGGGCAAAAACTCAACGATTTGTGGGAAAAATACTTCCCTTGATTCATAGTTGTACCATTTAATGCCCAACTTAAACAATTCAAATCGTCACACTACAAAGGCAGTCGTAATTTACAGACTAACAATGATTTCGAAGAACTTTTAAATATTTTTAGTGGACACTAGTGTTATCAAGTATTAACTTAAAATTATTATTTAGTTAACCAGAATATGAAATTGATAATGTTCTTTTGCTGCAAAATAATGGGTGCAGGAATATGAAAGACTTTTTGTCCGGACAAACTGTTTGATGTTCTCCACAAGTTATTGATTAATATTCTTCATTAATTAATTAAATAATTAGATAATTTGCATATGAAATGTTTTTATTCTGCGGGGCTTAAATTTAGGAGTAAATTTGTCCCGATTGTCTTAATGATCATGCTTTTCTCAATCTCCCACGCTGTTTTCAGCTCCCCAAAATCGGGGAATGGCACAGCAGTAATTGAAAAAAAGATTTTAGTTTCCGGTATTGTAAAAGATTCTCGTAACGAACCTATACCGGGAGTGACTATATTGGTAAAGGGAACTAATACAGGGACAACTACAGATGCTGATGGAAAATTCCAACTTACAGTTGATAATAAAAATGCAATTCTCGTAGTTTCATATATCGGATTTACTACCCAGGAATTGTTAGTTGGAGGCAAAACCTATTTTGACATTATACTCAATGAGGTTTCTACCGGCCTAAATGAAGTGGTTGTTGTTGGGTATAGCACTTCCAGGAAAGGTGATATTACAGGAGCTGTTTCCATAGTTAAGTTGAATAAAGCTGTAAGCCAGCCCATTTCCAACATAAATGTAATGTTGCAGGGCCAGGCTTCTGGTGTTAATGTGCTTAGCTCTGCTTCACCCGGAGGGCCAAGCACCCTTAGAATCAGGGGTTATAGCACAATAAGAAATAACGACCCGTTATATGTGATTGATGGTGTTCCGACCACTTCGGGAATAAACATGATTAATCCAAACGACATCAAGTCAATACAAATTTTAAAAGATGCCGCTTCCGCTTCTATTTACGGGTCAAGAGCTGCAAATGGGGTTGTTATTATCACAACAAAAAAAGGGAGAACAGGTAAGATCAAAGTCTCTTTCAATATGTACAAAGGGGTCCAAAATGTTTCCTCTCTCCCAAACAATCTAACCGCACAAGAGTACGGAAACGTATTTTGGGAAGCTTTTAAGAATGATGGTATTACCCCATCACACAGCATTTATGGAAATGGGGCTTCTCCGGTTATTCCTGCATTTTTAGATGCTAAGAAAACAATTCCTTCAGCTAATACAAATTGGCTTTCCGTAATTTTTCATCCTGCAAGTGTTCAATCTTATTATTTAGACCTTTCCAGAGGGAGCAAAAATTCGCATTCTATGTTTTCTTTGGGTTATTTTAATCAGGATGGCACGTTGAGATATACCGGTTTTGCACGTGTTACAGCGCGTCTCAATTCCGATTATGAGATACTTAATGATAAGGTTATTATCGGGGAAAATTTTACTATATCCCATTCGGGAACGGTAGCTTCCCATACCAATTCTTTATTGGGTAATGCAATTTATGCTGCAGATAAAATTCCCAGTATTGCACCGGTATACAATATCTACGGAGACTTTACAGGATATCCTTTATCTGATATTGAAAACCCTCTCGGAAAATTATATAGAAATAAAGATAACAAACAATATAAACTTCTGCTCTTTGGGAATGTATATGCTAAAATACATATTCTCAACAACTTAATGTTTGAATCAAGTCTTGGGGTAAACTACATAGCGATAAGGGGTTCTGTTTTTAATCCTACGTATTCGGAGCCGAATTCGCGGAGAAAAGCAAACGATTTAACGGTCAATAACCAGTTAAAATTTAATTGGGTTTGGACTAATACCCTGAATTATACAAAGACATTCAATGGGAAACATTCTTTGAATGTCTTGCTCGGCATGGAAAGTATTGAGAATAATAATGAATACACAACTGCCTCGGTAAAGGATTTGCCTACAAACGCAATTAATATGAGAATTTTAAATGCCGGGGATCCGGGTACACAAACCAACACAGGGGGTAAAGTAGAATCTTCGTTGTTTTCTTATTTTGGAAAATTAAATTACAGTTATAAAAGCAAATATTTGTTTTCAGCTACATTGCGTAGAGACGGAACTTCCAAATTATTAAACAATCGTTGGGGAACTTTCCCGGCGCTATCTGTTGGGTGGAGAATCTCAAAAGAAGGCTTCTTTAATAAAGACGGTGTGGTATCTAATCTAAAATTAAGAGCCGGGTGGGGAAAAACAGGAAATCAGGATATACCTGCTTATCAAACTATTTCAGGATATAACAGCAATCCTTATTACTCAAATTATGCCATTACCGGCTCTCAGACCAGCACGGAAACAGGTTTTACATTGACGAGAATTGCAAATCCTAATTTGAAATGGGAAACAACTACTCAGGCAGATATTGGAGTAGATGTTGGATTATTCGATAATTCAGTAAATTTTACAGCAGATTATTTTATTAAGAAAACTGATAATTTACTGTTGTTTAAAACTTTAGCTCCGGATCAGGGTATTACCAACAGAGGACAGTGGCAGAATGTCGGTGCAATGCAGAATAAAGGACTTGAATTTTCTGCAAATTACAACAGCAACAGAAGTAAAGTTTTCTTTTTTAACATTGGGGTCAACATTTCAATGATTAAGAATAAATTACTGTCACTCGGAGAAGGAATTAATTTTATTGAAACCAATCCGGCAGTTTTGCATAGTGTCAATTTTGATCAACCTACTTCCCGTACAGCAGTTGGTCAGCCCATTGCCTCTTTTTATGGTTATGTTGTAGAAGGGATTTTTCAAACAGATGCAGCAGCAGCAGCCAGCAATCAACCAAATGCAAAAGCTGGAGATTTTGAGTTTAAGGATTTAAACGGAGATGGGGTAATTGATGCTTCGGACAGAACTTTTTTAGGTTCACCACTTCCTGATTTTACCTACGGATTCAATTTTTCGGGAACCTATAAAAATTTTGATTTCTCATTGTTTATTCAAGGTTCTCAGGGAAATAAAATATATGATTTATCCCGTTATTACAGCGATTTTTTCGACCTGTCAAATTATAACAAAAGTGATCGTATTTTGAATGCCTGGACACCTCAAAATACAAACACAGATGTTCCAAGGGTATCTTTGAATGATTTAAACAATAACATACGCCCTTCTTCCTATTATGTTCAGGATGGCTCTTATCTGCGACTGAAAACAATACAAGTCGGGTATTCATTACCGAAAAGATTATTAAAAAAACTGAAAGCCTCTGAAATCAGAGTGTATATTGAAGCTTATAATTTACTTACAATTACGAAGTACCAGGGATTGAACCCGGAAATTGGCCTTCAAAACTATACATCATCAGACCGGAATTTAGATATTGGTGTTGACAGAGGGGTCTACCCATCTTCAAAGACAATATCCTTAGGTTTTGACATTAATTTTTAAAACACTTAACATGAAAAAAATATTTTATATAATAATTGTTACCGGACTTCTGGTTACATCTTGCAAAAAGGACTTTTTAGTAAAAGAACCTTACGGAGAACTTACCACGGCACAGGTAATTTTACCTGATCATATCGAACAATTAATAATTTCTGCTTATAGTATTTTGAACGGGCAGGGAAATGAAGCTTCAAACGCGTTTAACTCACCGGCTTCCAACTGGAGTTTTGGAGATGTAATTTCTGATGATACTTATAAAGGCGGTGGCGGAATTGGTGACCAGAACCAAATTAACAGGATGGAAATTTTCGCAACGGATCCTCAGATAATAGATGTTGAACAAAAATGGGCAGTCCTTTATGAAGGTGTTGGCCGCGCCAATACAGCTATCGCTGCTTTAAATAAATCAAAAATTGATGAAAGTTTAAAGAAGGAGCGTATTGCGGAGATGCGTTTTTTAAGAGGCCATTTCTATTTTGAATTGAAAAAAATATATAATCGTATTCCATACATCGACGAAAACGGAAAGTATTTATCAAATCAACAAATAACCACTACACAGGTTTGGGCTAAAATAGAAGATGACTTTATTGCTGCTGTATCAGTTTTGCCAGGTATGCAAAAAGATCTTGGACGCCCCACAAAATGGGCAGCTGAAGCATATTTATGCAAAACATACTTATATCAACAAAAATGGGCTAAGGCAAACGTAGCTGCAGATAAAGTAATTGCAAACGGAGGTTACAGCTTAATGGCGAACTTTAGCGATATATTTTTATCCGGGAACGATAATGGCTCCGAAGTTATATTTGCCGTCCAAAATTCCATTAATGATGGATCGCCAAGAAACTATAATGGTTCTATCGGCGACCGGTTAATGCCTCCCGGCGGGCCAAGATACCCAAAGTATGGGTTTGAGCGCCCATCACAAAATTTGGTAAATTCTTTTAAAACCAATAGTAAAGGGTTACCTCAGTTGGATAATATAGATGTTACCGATTCAAATACCGTAGATCCAAGATTGGACGTTACTGTGGGAAGACCAGGAATTCCATATAAAGATTTGGGGATTTTGTATGAAGCCAGTTGGGAAAGGGATGATGCAACGTATGGGCCATACGCTCCTAAAAAAAGGGTGATCTCAGCAAACGACCCGAACTATTTGCCTACATGGCCCTATGTCACTGCCGCTAACACTATCATTATCAGGTATGCAGATGTATTACTTTGGAAAGCTGAGGCGTCTATTGAACTAGGCAATCTGGAAGCTGGCAGGAAGTACATTAACATGGCACGAAACAGAGCCAAGAATAGTAAATATATTCAGAACCTGGCCAATACTGCCAATGCAGGAAATTATCTTATAGATACATACAATACTCCCTTTTCTGATTACCAAGAGGCTATCACTGCTTTACGGGAAGAAAGAAGAGCAGAATTTGCATTAGAAGGTCAACGATTCTTTGATTTGGTACGTTGGCATATTGCAGGAAAAGTATTAAATGCTTATTTTGAAAAAGAAAAGCTCAAAAGAGGCTATTTGGTTGGGGCAAAATTTATTACAGGTAAAAATGAATATATGCCAATTCCACAAAGCGAAATTGATGCCGGACCACAAAATGATAATCCGGAATCAGCTAACACTCAAAATCCGGGGTATTAATATTATTTTTCTCATAAAGCGTAAAAAATCATGGGACTGTCTGAAAACTTGTACGTGTTTTTTAGATGGCCCCATTGATTTATTATTTTTCCTATATTTAGGGCTTAATGGACAAAAAAAGGAATGCTTTAAGGACGTTTAGCTTAAGATTCGACAGATAATAATTACAAAAAATGATGGGCGGTAAACAGGCTTTTGAAAAACAACTGGATTATTTTTTTGCTAATAATCTCTTTAATGTTGGAAATGAGCCGGATATTCAGGTGCCTTTTCTTTATGCATATACCGATGCCCCATGGAAAACTCAAAAATTAGTACATCAGATTCTTACGGAACCAACAATAAATCGTTATGGTAGCAAAAAGTTTAAAAAGCCGATAGTACGAGAGGTGTTTTTAGATAGTCCGGAAGGGTATATTACTGATATGGATGAGGATGCGGGAGCTATGTCAGGATGGTATATTTTTGCCTCAATGGGGATATATCCTGTGTGTCCGGGCAAACCTGTTTTTGCACTTTGTTCTACCTTATATGAAAAAACGACGATATATACTGGTAAAGGCAAAACCTTTGTTATTCAGGCAGAAGTTGTAAGTGACAAAAATATTTATATCCAATCTGCTATGCTTAACGGCAAGAAGCTGGAAAGAGCCTGGATAAAATATGATGAAATTTTATCAGGAGGAAAATTAATCTTTAAAATGGGAGCTTATCCATGTAATTGGGGTGTGGCACTAAAAACCCACCACCATCATTAAGCAATTATAAAAATTAATTATAAACAAAATATTAATAAAATGAAACAATATATTTTTAAAGTAGCTATTTTCATTCTTTTGCTAAGCAATTTAAATGCCTTTTCGCAAGAAAATAAAGGGTTTGATCCTAATTATAAATTATTGCAAAGTAATTCTGTTGTACAAGACAAGAACTTTTATTTGTTTACAGCAATACAACAAGTACCAAAAATAAAATACTTGTTTCTTTCCAATGAAAAATTGGCGGATTTTTTAAAAGCAAAAAAAATACAAATTGCGACAGACGCTAAAACTTGTGGTGAACAATCAGATTGTCATTTGACCCTTTTTTTATGGAAAGAGGAAGATGTAAAATTTATTTCAACACAGTTGAGGAAACTGTACTCCTCAAATACTGAAGTTAAAAAATTTATTCAGGATTATCTAAGGCCATCCGGTTATTATCAAAATTATGCAAATCTGTCAGATGAAGAAATCTTAATCAAAGCATGGGAAGATGCGGCAAAAGGAATGAATCATATCATTAATGTTTATGGCAAAGGAATAAAACCTATGTATCCCAACATTGATTCAATTGGTTACGATAAAAATTCAATATTTTACAGACGGTTAATAGATCTTAATTCCAATAGTGTAGTCAATGACATAAAAAATATGGACATGTTTTTTGAGCCTTCTTTACGGTTTGCCATTAACTTGTTAGATATTAACGACAGATTTGAGGCTTCATCTTATGAGCCTTTGGCATTGCGTGAGAATAAAACCACAGTCGAAAGAATTAAGTCAATTGATTGGAATAAATATAAATATGCTGTTATTCTGGTTCCCGGCTATGGCCCTGAAAAAGAAAAAGTACCACTTAGCCCTGTTGCAAAATTCAGATTAAAATTGGCGGTAGCACGTTATCGGATGAAGCTTGCTCCGATAATAGTGGTATCTGGAGGCAGAGTGCATCCTTATCAAACGCCTTATTGTGAGGCTCTTGAAATGAAGAGGTTTCTTATTGAAAGATACCATATTCCTGAAAATGCAATTTTAGTTGAGCCACATGCTCGTCATACAACAACAAACTTTAGAAATACAGCTCGATTAATTTATAGATATGGAATTCCTGCCACTAAGAAAGATTTAGCTACAACAACAAAATATCAAAGCCGTTACATAAGTAATCCGGGGTTTGAAAAGCGATGCGTAAAAGAGTTGGGCTATGTCCCGTACGTTTTATTTAAAAGATTGAATCAAAATGATATTGAATTTTTGCCAGTCGTAAAATCTTTGCAAATGAATTCGTTGGATCCGCTTGATCCATAATTATTAACGAATTATTTGAAAAATAAAGAATAATACGAATCAAGGGTTAAATTAGCACTATGTTGTTTTCTATTGGTAATATTCAAGAAATAACAAATCGGAAAAAACAAAAAACAAATAAACTCAAAAAAACATTTTTCAAACTTCCGGAAAAAACAGACTTTATTAGAGTCATCTTCTTTGTTCGTAATGTCTATTCATTCAGGTAGTCGAGAAAATGAATAGTCGTTTGTTTGACTTTTTGAAAATTAGAATTTGAAAATTATCCGCCCGGATGAATCCATTCGGACGGGTTTGTGGTTTGAGATTTGTTTTTTGGTAATTTTATCCCTGATAAATATCTTTTAATATGCAGAAGATTCTTTAATCAACCCACTATATTCGACATAGAGCCGTTAAATTTCAACTTTGTAAAACACTAAACATCAGGCATTATTTTCAACCCTTGATTCGCATAAATAATAAATAGCATCGGAGATTGAAACAGGTAGATACTTTAAGCCAGCCTGTTTCAATTTCGGTAAGGACGTAAGTCGCCCTACCCTGCAATCAAGAAAATAGGCTAAGCCTTTTACCATACCTCCCGGAACAAAAATAGAGACTGCCTACCACAGGTACTTCTGTTATCCGATTTTTCGTTTGTAATAAATAGTACATTTGTGAATGCATTATACCAGTTGCAAACATTTACCTCAACCGGTCAAGAGATAGAAACCATCAAACTATGGAGAAAAAATTAATTTACGGAATACAGCAGATCGGCGTTGGCGTGGACAATGCTGATGAAGCCTTTGAATGGTACGCGACACGATTGGGGGCTGATGTGTCCGTATTTGAAGATGAAAATGTGGCTACTGATATGGCGCAATATATGGGTGGAAAACCTCATAAGAAAAAGGCTATCTTGTCAATGAACATGCAGGGTGGCAGCGGATATGAGATATGGCAGTATCTGGACAGAAAACCATCTAAACCAAAAACCGGTTTAAAAATTGGAGATCTGGGAATAAATACAGCGGTTATAAAATCAAGAAATATAAAAAAGACTTACGATAGATTAAAAGGCCTTGGCGTAGAGGTATTGACTGACATTTGTGAAGAACCGGATTCTAAAAAAAGTTTCCACATTAAAGACCCCTATGGCAATTTACTAAG
>VAPG01000148.1_pt1 | contig 15551 bp, 15 predicted proteins | sample 3393851 | NCBI WGS metagenome assembly VAPG01 (sample SAMN08290438, study PRJNA428436) | hydrothermal vent metagenome | isolation source: Deep-sea hydrothermal vent chimney | place: Atlantic Ocean: South-mid Altantic Ridge | depth 2194 m m
AGGTTGGTGCAACTGCAGGCCGTTGTGCGTGAGAACCGGCAGCTGCTTGGTGCGGCATAAACGACGTAACTGGGTTACAGGGTGTGAAGCTCTGCGCTGTTCTTACCCCTAACCTGTAAGCCGCCACAGGTGCCACGGATTTACGTAGTCGCTTCCGTTCGCTATAGTCCCTCTATGCGGGCGGGAGCGACCGCGTGAAGATGGGGTGCCTGTGGCGGCTTATGAAATGACGGGATCGAACTGGAGGAATAAACCATGGCTGTAAAAATAGGGATCAACGGGTTTGGGCGGATCGGCAGGAATATTTTCCGGGCAATCAGTCAGGACGAGGCGTTTGCGGACATCGAGGTGGTGGGCATCAACGATCTGACCGATGTCCGGACCATCGCCCATCTGCTCAAGTATGATTCAATTATGGGCGTTTTTGCCGGTGAGGTCACGGCGGCCGAGGACGGCATTGTGGTGGCCGGCCGGCCGGTTGCCGTCACCAGCCACCGGCAGCCGAAGGATATTCCCTGGATGGAGCTCGGAGCGGAATATGTCCTGGAGTGTACAGGTCTTTTCCGGGACGGTGATTCGGCCAAGGCCCATATCGACGCCGGGGCGTCCAAGGTGATTATCTCGGCCCCGGCAAAAGGCGGGGTCAAGACCATTGTCATGGGCGTGAATGAAGATGAATACGATCCCACAGGCCACCACGTGGTTTCCAATGCCTCGTGCACGACCAACTGCCTGGCCCCCGTGGCCCAGGTTATTTTGAATCATTTCGGGATCAAGCGGGGATTGATGACCACGATTCACGCCTATACCGGCGATCAGCGGCTGCTTGATTTTCCGCATAACGACCTGCGGCGGGCCAGGGCCGCCGCCATGTCCATGATTCCGACCAAGACCGGCGCCGCAGCCGCGGTTGCCCTGGTTATTCCGGAACTCAAAAACAAGTTCGACGGCCTGGCGGTGCGGGTGCCGACTCCCAATGTGTCCTTGGTGGACGTGGTCATGGAGGTGGAAAGGGAAACCACGGCCCCGGAGGTGAACCAGGCCCTGCGGGAAGAGGCCGGCCGCTACCTGCGCTATACCGAAGAGCCCCTGGTTTCCATTGATTTTCAGGGAGATCCGCACTCATCCATTGTTGACGGGCTCTGTACCCGGGTCCTGGGCAACTCCGTCAAGGTCATGGCCTGGTACGATAACGAGTGGGGCTATTCCAACCGGATGCTTGACCTGGTTCTGCACATGGCGGCCAACAAACCCTTGTAACCACTGGTTAACTCGTACGGGCTGAGTATCTCCCGAGGTTGCCGTCCCTGGTGAACGGGTTGTGCCCGGCCCGGATTGGTTCGTTCATGGCGACTCGGCTGGCGACTCGACGGGCTGCTTCTCAACGCGCGGCGGGCCGGCGGGCTTGAGTGGTAAACGGATGGTAAAGCGGCTCCCCTTGTCGACCTCGCTCTGCACGGAAATCATGCCCTTGTGATTCTGAATGGTCTTCAAGGCAAAGGTGAGTCCGAGTCCCGGGCCATAGATCTTCGAGGTGGAAAAAGGGTCATAGATATTTTTTATCATGTCCCGGGAAATGCCTTTGCCGCTGTCACTGATCTCGATCTCAAAAAAACCGTCATGCACCCCGGAGGCAATGGTGAGTTTTTTTGTCGGGCTGTTCGCCATGGCCTCAATGCCGTTCTCAATGATGCAGGCGATGGCTGTCGCGAGATTGTCGCGGTCGGCCGGGATCCGGGGCGGGTTTTCCATCAGGCGGGTTTCCACGATGATTCTCCCGTCCCTGATCTGCGAATTATTCCGCTCCAGGGCCAGTTTTATAATTTCGTTCATGTCGGCCGTCTCGGTGTAGGACAGAGTGGCGGACTTGAGGGCCAGCAGCTTGGTGACCATTTTTTCCAGCGCCTCGACATTCTGTAAAATTATGTCGAGATATTTGATGTTCGGGTCATCCGCCGCCAGGTTGTCCCTGACGCGCCGGGCAAAGCCGCCTATGGTCACCAGCGGGTTGCGCACCTCATGGGAGACTTCGTCCACCATCTGGTCCAGGGCGGCCAGCTTTTCCTGTTCCGCCTGTTTGGTGCTGGCGTCTTTGCGGGCCAGCAGGGACCTGACCCGGGCGGCCAGCTCTTTGTAGTCAAAGGGTTTGGTGAGATAGCCGTCGGCCCCGGTGTCAAGGCCCTTGACCTTGTCCGGGATCTCACTCTTGGCGGTGAGCATGAGGATGGGCATGTGCTTCGTGGTCTCGTCCTTTTTGAGCCGCCGGCAGACCTCGTAACCGTCCAGCTTGGGCATCATCACGTCCAGGAGCATGATATCCGGCTCGTACTCCCGCACCTGCTGAAGAGCCTCTTCGCCGTCATAGGCGGCCGCAGTGTCATACCCTTCGGCCCGGAACCTTTTGGTCAGCAGTTCAACGGTGTCGATGGTATCATCGACGATCAGGATTTTTGCCTTTTTGTCCACAGTTGCGGCTCCGCCGGCGGTCAATCCAGAAATGGTTTGATCCGGTCGTAAAGATCATGGACATTGATGGGTTTGGTGATATAGCCTTCACAGCCGGCGGCTATCGCCTTCTCCCTGTCACCTTTCATGGCATGGGCGGTGAGGGCGATGATCGGGATTGCGGCAAAGTCCTTGTCGCTTTTCAGCCGCCTGGTTACCTCGTGGCCGTCGATCTTGGGCAGTGAAATGTCCATCAGGATCAGGTCCGGCCGCTCTGTTGCGACTTTTTTAATGGCGTCCTCGCCGTCAATTGCTTCAACTAGCAGTAATCCTTTATTTTTCAGGATTTTTATCACCAGCTCCCTGCTGTCCAGGTTGTCGTCCACGACCAGGATTTTTTTGGGTGGTTTGTTTTGTTCTTCCATCGAATCTCTCCATATTACCTTCGTGTCCAGTGTTTGCGAGATCACGAAGGGGTATCTTTTTTATCTTTTTTATCTTTTAATTCCCGGCGCGCATCGAAAGTCCTGCTACATGCTACATCTTGCTGATTATCTCTTTGAGTTCCGCCAGCAAGACGTTCTCTTCCAGCAGCCCCCTGTTCAGGATCGCCTGGATGCCGCCGTTTAATTTCATGACCTGTTCGCCGCTCAAATCCTTCTCGGTAATGAGAATAAAGGGAATGTTTTTTGTTTTTTCTTCCGCCTTGACATGCGTGACGAGATCGAAGCAGGAGTCTGAATCAGGCATAATCAGGTTGACGATAATGAGGTCCGGCGTCGTCCTGTTTAAGGCCTCCCTGGCCTCCCGGCTGTTCGCCGTGGCAGTCAGTTCCACGCCGGCCTCTCTCAGGAAGCCGGCCATGAGCTCCCTGGTTGCCTGATCAGGGTCAACGATGAGTACCTTCTTGATCCGGGCCAGCTTTTCCAGGTTTTTTAATTTATTCAGCAAGACCTTTTTGTTGATCGGCTTGACAATGTATTCCGCGGCCCCCAGGCTGAAGCCCCTGTTCTTATCGTCGACAATAGAGAGGATGATGACCGGGATATCCTGGGTCGCCGGGGAGCTTTTCAGCTCCTGCAGGACCTGCCAGCCGTCCTTGCCCGGCATCATGATATCCAGGGTAATGGCGGCCGGCCGGAGCTCGATGGCCTTGTCGACCGCATTTTCGCTGTCCACCAGGCCGATGACATTGTAGGCGGTACCGATGTTTTTCCGGATCAGCTCGATAACCTCGGGGTTGTCGTCAATGACCAGTATTGTTTTGCCGGTCGGCTCGCCGGCCTGATTTGCCGTCAGAACCTCTTGGTCGCCGTTGTCCCCGGCCGGCTTGTTGTTTTTGCTGAGCACCAGTTTTTCAAGCACTTCGCAGGCCTTGCAGAAATCCACTTTTTCAGGGTACTTGGCCACCTGGATTCCCTTGCAGTGCGTGCCGGCGATAAGCCAGCAACGGTGTTCCTTGCTGCCGTAAGCAGGGCAGCTGGTCTGGCCGCAGTGGGTATATTCCCAGCACCTGATGACCTTGCCGCCGTAAGTCGGTTCCTTGAGGAAGGTTTCCGGCGGCTTATTGAAATATTCGGCAAATTTTTCCGCCATGATCGGTTCAAGCACCGGCTCGGACGGCTTGTCAAACACCTTTTTCTGGGCAGGCAGGGTGAAGATCAGCTTGGTACCCTTGCCGAATTCGCTTTCCGCCCAGATGACTCCTTTGTGCAGGACCACCAGGCCCCGGGCAATGCTGAGGCCAAGGCCGGTGCCCTCGTACTGGCGGATGGTGGAGACGTCGATCTGGCTGAACTTGTCAAAGAGCTTGCCCATGTCCTCTTTCTTGATGCCGATGCCGGTGTCTTCCACGCAGATTTCAACAAAAAGCGGCTTCTCTCCCGGCTTTATACCGATGCTCGAAGGGCGGGCATGGATGGTGATCCCGCCCCGTTCGGTGAACTTGACGGCATTGGACAGGAGATTGTTCAGGATCTGCCTGGTCTTGTCGTCGTCGATAAAGACCGGCGGCAGGTCAGGGGCGAAATCAAAGGCGATCGTCAGGTTTTTTTCCTCAAGGGCGGGCTTGAAAGTAGAGGCGGTCGTTTCGATGAGCGCCGTGATGTCCGTTTCCTCTGGGGAGAGTTCGACCTTGCCGGATTCAATTTTCGACATATCGAGGATGTCATTGATGAGTTGCAGGAGGTGCTTGGCGTTGTTGGCCACCTTCTGCAGACTCTTTTCCTGCTCCTCGTTGATCTCGCCGTCCACCCGGTCCAGGAGGAGAGCGGTATAGCCGATGATGGAATTCATCGGTGTCCGCAGTTCGTGGGACATGTTGGCCAGGAAGGATGATTTGAGCCGGTCAAGCTCCCGCAGTTCGCGGTTGGCCTGCTCCAGCAGGAGAGTACGGTCCCGGAGCATCATGGTCCGCCGGGCGACCTCATGCTCCAGTTCCCGGCTGAAAGAGGATATCTTGTTATAGAGCTTTTCCAGGTTGTCGAGCATCTGGTTGGTATGAGCGGCGATCTTGTCCATAACACAATTGCCGCATTTATCGCCGGACAAGGCCGCCCGGACCTTCAGGTTGCCTTCGGAAGCCTGGGCCAGGATCTCTAAAAGATTTTCCGCCCTAAGTTCAAGATATTGGCGCTGTTCTTCCTCGCGCTTGGCCATCTGCTTGACATACTGCAGCCTCTCGACCTCGAGAATGTCGGAGATGTCTTTGAACACCTCCACCGCGCCGACAATTTTGCCATGGGCGTCTTTCAGGGCGCTGGCGCTGGTCATGATGGGGATTCTTTTCCCTGCTTTGCTGACAATGGTTGTCCTGATGCCCTTGACCGGGAGCCCTTCCTTGAAGGTCCTGCGCACGGGGCAGTTGGTCTTGTCACAGATGTCACTGTGTAAAATTTCGCGGCAGGTTAGTTTCCCTTCCGCCTCCTCCCTGCTGTAGCCGGTGATCAGGGCGCAGGCTTCATTCATGTAGGTGACGGTCATATCAAGGTCGACCATGAACAGGGGGTCGGCGATGACTTTTTTCAGGCTGCGGGCCACCTCGATCTGCTCCTTGATGCTGGTGACCATCGAGTTAAAGGACTCGCCGAGGACGCCGATGGAATCCTCGCTCCGGACCGGTACGGACACGGTCAGGTCCCCCCGGGCCAGTTGTTCCGCCTTGGCGGCCAGTTCACTGACCGGCCTGGTGACCAGCTTGGTCAGCAGGAAAGAGATCAGCGCAATGATGACGCCGATGCCGAGGACGCTGATGGCGATGGTTTTGTTGCGCAGCGAGGCTATGGCCGCATAGGTGGCATCGGTGGAGCGCTTGGTCAGCAGGCTGCCCAGTACTTTCCTGGTGGCGCCGTGGCAATGATGGCATTCTTTTTCATTGAGAATACGATGGATGGTAACCAGGTATTTCTTGCCGTCCTGTTCTTCTTCAAATGATGCCTGGTGGTTGGCGACGTCATCGCGCAGGAGTTTGCCGAGGGCCGCCAGGGCCTTCGGGCTGTGGACGAACCGGGCGACCGGGGTGTTGATGCTTTTCGTATTGGTGGCAAAGACAATCCGCTGGTCGAAATCGCAGATCACGATTTCCGTGCCGTGCAACTGGTCCCTGATGTCGGAAAACTGCTTTTCAATCGAGGCGCTGTCGCCGACCGACATGGGATGTTTGATTCCGGCATAGGCAAGGGATTTCATCTCCTGGCCGAATTCGGTCATCCTGGCCCGGATCTGTTCCCGCTGGTTTTTGACGCTGATGCTGATGGTCGCACCCATAACCAGGGCCACGCTGATGGTGAGGACGATCAGGATTTTCAGGGCCAGCCGTTTTCTGATGGGATCGAGAACACTGAACATATCAATGGCCCCCGCCGTGAATAAGCGGCGTGTACCTGAATGCCTTGATCCGGGCCGAGATATGGCAGACGTCGCAATCTTTCCTGGTCAGGTGGCTTTTGATGGCGGCGGGGTCCTTGGTCCTGGCGTGGACCGAGCCCGGCCCGTGACAGACCTCGCAGCCGTCGTTTTTCAGGTCGGGAGTCTTTGCAACGCTGATAAAGCCGCCGGGCTTGCCGTAACCGGTTGTATGGCAGCCGTAACACTTTTTCAGATCATTCTTGCTCAGGCCTTTTTTGAGTCGTTCAATAGCCTGGTATGATTTACTTTTTTGGGCATACTTGATAAAACTGGCATATTCTTTTTTGTGGCAGGGCCGGCAGGCCTTTGAGCCGATGTATCTTGATACCTGTCCCTGCTGTCCGGCAAAGGATGGAGTCGGGGTCAGGAGCGCAAGACAGAAGAACGTACCGGTTATGGTGAGAAAGAGGCCGTTGCATCTGAGAGTCAACATCAACCCGCCGGTCATAATCATACCTGCTGGAAAAGATGACGGAAAGAGAGTGCCGGCAATGGGAGATGCCGCTGGCCGAACACTGAAATTTACCTTTGCTTAATTTATACCTGCTGCCGGCGGTCCTGTCAATTGTACAAGCCCGGTCCGACTCGGATTTTCGGAAACAAAGAAATTGACTCAACCGCCGTTTTATTGTACTCAATAAATATCGTACTCAACAAAGTTACAGAGTTTTTCAGGTTCCGCCGGGACGGATGAAAAGGGAACCCCGTGCAAATCGGGGACGGACCCGCCGCTGTAATCCCTCTTTCTTCGGGAAAGAAAAGACCCTGGCAGCCGTGAGTGCCACTGTTGCGCCGAGGCGCGACGGGAAGGCCGCTGTCAGGGTGGGAAAGTCAGAAGACCTGCCTGAAAAAATTACGGCAGAACTCCGTGGATCAGGGACTGCCGACAACGAATCTGCGGGAAAATCAGGGACCCTGGATCGATTATTATCGATCCGGGGTTTTTTTATTTTCGCTAAACGGACAAATTTATCATGCGAATCTGGGAAGTGTTTCAGAGCGGCGGTCCGGTGATGTGGCCGCTGCTGGCCTGTTCTTTTCTCGCCCTGGTTGTCATCCTGGAGCGGACCATGTTCTGGCTTGGCGCCTTTTGGCAGCGAAACCGCGATTTGCCCGGCGAGGTCCTCGGGCTGGCCGCCCGGGGACAGTGGGAACGGATCAGGCAGAGGACGGAGGGCAGCCGTAATTATGTGATCCGGGTGCTGGTCTCCGGCATCCTGCACCGTAATTTTGACATGGGCAAGGCCATGGAGGCAGAAGCCGGGCAGCAGATCAGGGAGATGCGGCGGTTTATGGGGGTGCTCGACACCATGATTACCGTGTCGCCGCTGCTCGGCATTTTCGGTACGGTCCTCGGCATCATCACCTCGTTCAAGGTCCTGGGGATGTCCGGCCTGCAAGACCCCAGGGCGGTGACCGGCGGCATAGCCCAGGCGCTGATTACGACGGCGGCCGGGCTCGGCATCGCCATTGTCTCGGTGTTTCCCTACAATTATTTCAACAGCCGTATCGATCATGCCTGTCACGAGATGGAAAAGTACGCCACCGGCCTGGAGCTGGCCTATGAGCGCGTAGTTGCCGAAAACGGCAAGGCCGGGCAGGAGGCGGCATGAAGATCGGCAAGCGCGGAGTAACCCGGCCGGTGCGTATCGAGATGGTGCCGCTTATTGACATCGTCTTCCTCCTGCTGGTTTTCTTTATCTACGCCATGCTGTCCATGGCGGTGCAGCGGGGGATGAATGTGGACCTGCCGGTTTCGAGCCGCACCGTCCGGGCCCCGGCATCGTCTCTGTCCGTATCGGTCGTGGACCGGGGCGGCCGGGCGGTCGTTTACCTGAATAAGGAAAAAATGACGCTGGCCGGCCTGGAAACCAGGCTGCGGCAGGAGGCCGGCAAGGCTGCCGGTAAACCGGAGGTCTTGATCTTTGTCGATAAGGCCGTTTCCTACCAGCAACTCTATCGGGTGCTTGACCGGATCAATGCTGCCGGCATCTCCGCCCTGTCCCTGCAGGCAGAGCAGAAGAGGTAAGCCGTGCAACGGTTGTTCCCGGCCCTGGTGCTGGCCCTGGCCTGCCATGTCCTGTTTTTTTGCCTGCGGCTGCCGGCCGGGCCGGTTTCTCCGCCGCGTATCCCGGCGGTGCGGCAGGTGACGGTAAGCCTGGCCATGGCCGCGCCGGCACGGGAGAAGGGGCCGGCCGCCGTCAAGGCCGCTGCGCCGGCGGTGATGAAAAAGCAGGAGAAGGCGGCGAAGCGTCGGCCGGCGAAACACCATGAACCGGTGCGGCCGCTGCGGCCGAAGGCAGCGGATGAGCGGAAAAAAATACCGCCGGAACCGGCCGAAAAAGAGCTTGAACCAAGGTCTGCCGAGGCGAGACCGTTGCGCCGGCCGGAGAAACGAAAGACAGGACCGCGCCAGTCACTGCCGGGGACCGGGGCGGTCGCCGATCTCGCGGCGCAGCAGTCGGCGGCCGGCGTTGTCCGCCTGGCCGAACCCGCTTATGATTTGAATCCGGCGCCTGAATATCCCCGCCTGGCCCGCCGCCGGGGCTGGCAGGGAACAGTACTCCTGGCCGTCCGGGTGAAGGAAGACGGGATTGTGGCTGCCGTGTCCGTCCGGACCGGCAGCCCCTATTCCATCCTGGACGAGGCTGCCCTGGAAGCGGTTGAAAAGTGGCGTTTCAGGCCGGGCACGAAGGACGGCCTGCCGGTGTCGATGGAGGTCCTGGTACCGGTACGTTTTGTTTTGCGGAGAGCACCATGAAAAACGGATCAATGCCGGCCGCCGCCGGAAATTCTCACGCCTGATTATCTGCGGCAGGCCTATGGCGGCGTCATGTACATGGACCGGCATCCGCTGGGCGGAACGGTGCTGGAGAGCCTTGCTGCCGGGAAAGATTGCTCCATTTGCAAACCGTATTGACACCTGTTGATTGATTTGAATTTCATTGAACCCTTACAATGCTGCGACAATTTGCCACATGTGCAAAGATCTACAACGTGGTAATATTATATAAATGTTTTCTTCGTCCAGGCAGAGACGGTCGTTGTCTTGCCGGTTGCTCTGGACGAGGGAAGGGGGCAACAAAGAAAACATCATCAGGAGGAGCAATGAGGATGAAGAAAAAGAACAAATTGGCTCTGGTAGCGGCATCTCTTTTGGGTCTCGCCTGCATTATGAGTCCGGGAGGTCAGCTTAACGCTCAGGAGGCGACTTCGAGCAGCGCCTGTATCAAGTGCCATACAGACCTGGAGGCAATGGACAGGTACGGGGCGGCTTCCGCCAGCAGCGCCGCGGCGATAGCGGGCTGAGGCGTTTCTGCTCCTCAGGTGAGGGGCCGGGATACGTATGGCGTTTCCAAGGATTTTGTCAACTCGGTTCATGGCGAAATAGGTTGTATCAACTGTCACAAAGGAACTAATGTCGGCGACAAGGATAAAGCCCATAAGGACATGGTCAAGGATCCTTCGGAAAAAGACGGAAGCGGGGTCTGCGGAGAGTGTCATGACGGCATAGCCGCTTCTTACAAGGATTCCATGCACTACAAGTTAAACGGGATTCTGGACATTGTCGGCACGATAACCAAACCTCATAAAATGGGTGATACCCTGTTGCCGGCAGCCTGGAAGCTTGACTGTGCAAACTGTCATGCCAGTTGCGGCAGCTGTCATGTTGCCTGGCCCGCCGTTGCGGAAGGAGGCCTGCTCAACCGTCACAAGTTTATGAAAACTCCGCCCATGGACAAAACGTGTTACGCCTGCCATGGTTCCCGCTTCGCCGGTGAATATATGGGTAAACTGGGCGCCACCGCCGATGTCCATTATGAAAAGGGACAGATGGGCTGTGTTGATTGCCATAAGGCCGCCGAGCTCCACAAGACCGAGCCGAAGGGCGTCAACCGCTACTATGCGGTCAAAACCGTCCGCTGCACTCAGTGTCATCCCGATGCCGCCAGGCCCGGCCGCTCCAAAATCGCCATGCACAACGCCCATAAGGCCGGTACTATCGCCTGTGCGGTCTGTCATGCCAATAAGTATTTCAACTGTGCAAATTGCCACGTTTCCCTCGATATCAAGCAACCTGGAAAAATTAAGGTTATTTTTCCGTCAGATCCTTTGTTCACCTTCAAAATCGGTAGAAATATCGATCGCGGTCCCAACAACCCCTATGAATATAACCTGGTCCGCCATACTCCTATGAAAAAGGATTCCCTGGCCTCCTTCCGTTATTTTCAGGAGGTGTTGACAGGAAAGCCCGGTCCCAAGGACCTCGTTTCTAATTATGACGCCCTGCCGACATGGAACTCGGCCTCGGTTCACAGCATCCAGCTGAAGACGCCTCAGAATCGTTCCTGCAATGCGTGTCATGGACACAAGGAATTATTCCTGACAAAAGACGACCTGGCTCCGGGCGATCCGGCTGCCAACCTGGAAGTCATTGTCAAGAAAATTCCTGCCAAGATAAAGCGGTAAGACAACGGCAGATAATGTGAAGTCCATAACATTCGTGCTAACGAGAATAAAAGGAGTACGTTCATGATTAGAAAACGATTGCAATTAACGATAATCACGCTGTTGTTGATCCTGACCGGAGGTTTCTCCGGTACGGCGACAGCCGCCGGGGTCAGCCCCCTGGTCACCACTAAATGGCTTGCCGGGCATCTCGGCGACAAGAATCTTGTCCTCATCGATGTCAGAACAGTGACGAATTACGGTGTCGGTCACCTCCCCGGTGCCGTCAATATGCCCTATGTGAAATTCGAACCTATGAGTGAAGACGACTCGTGCCGGTTGATGCCGAGTCCTGCTGATTTGACTGCGTTGCTGCGTGGTCTGGGAGTAAATGCATCCAGTCATGTTGTTGTTTACGACCACGGCAATACGGCCTCCGATGCGACCAAGGGTGCAGCCTCCTGCTGGATCCTGGAAGCCATGGGAATGAACAATGTTTCATACCTTGACGGTGGTTTTACCAAGTGGACTTTTGAAGGCAGGATCATTGATAATAAAAAGCCTGCTCCCAAGGCCGGCGATTTTACCGCCAAGCTGGACCCCGCCAAGGTGGCGACGCTGAAGGAAGTAGTGGCCGCCGGCAAGGCCAAAAATGTGATCCTGGTTGATGCCCGTAGCGCCAGCCAGCATTTCGGTGCGACCAAAAGCGGCGAGGTGGAACGATTCGGCCACATTCGTGGTTCGCTCGACATGCCTGCCCCTTATCTCACCAACGCCGGGATCAACCGCGCCCCGGCCTATCTCAAGAGTAAAAAGGTTCTCGCCGCCATTGCAAAAGGGATCGGCCTGACCAAAAATAAGAACGCTGAAATCATTGTCTATTGCAACTCCGGACAGTTTGCAGGCCTGGACTATTTAGTTCTCCATCGTATCCTGGGTTATAAGAACGTCAGTGTCTTTGACGGATCCATGATGGAGTACGCGAGTCACGAGAAGCTGCCCCTGGTTCGGTTCGCATGGGGACTTGTCAAAAAGTAATTAAGATTACATGACTGTTTGGAGGATAATGATGAAAGCGATGAACAGAATACGGGCGTCACTTATTGGCGCAATTTTATTCCTTTTCTGTGTTCCGGCCTTGTCTTGTGCCGGTTCGGCCAACCTGGTCAGCGTTGGCTGGCTGGCCAGCCACATGAAGCAGAAAAACCTTGTTGTTCTGGATGTGAGTGATTTTACTCATTATGAACAACATCACATTCCAGGGGCGGTTAGGGCCTTCGGCCCGTGGCAGGTCATGAGTGCCGATTTTGTCGGTTTCATGATGCCCGGCCAGGATCAACTGGTCAAAATGTTACGGACCTTTGGTGTGAATAACGGTTCCATGGTCGTGGTGTATGACGAGGGGAATACGGCCAGTGATACCGCGAAGAGCGCCCGGGCACTTTGGACGCTTCATGTCCTGGGACACGCTCATGTCGCCATCCTCAACGGCGGCTTCTCTGCCTGGGACAGGGCGGGGAAGAAGGTTACCACGCAAGATGTTGCGCCTGTATATGGTAACTTCACGGCCAAGCCGGTTCCGGCCCTGGTTGCGACCTTAAAGGAAGTGAAGAAAAAGATCGGGTCAAAAAAGGTTGTTTTTCTCGACAACCGTGGAGCGGATGAATATTTTGGCCAGGAGAAAAGAAGCTATATTAAACGGTTCGGTCACCTGCCGGGGGCGCTGCTCTGGCCGGCCAAGTACATGACCAATGCCGGTGTCGACTTTTCTCCGTCCTTTTTCATGAACGTGAAAGCGTTGCGAAAGATGGCCAAAGGCGTGGGCATCCCCGCGGATAAGAACGTCGAGATCATCACCTACAGTAATCAGGGCCTGTCGGCGGCCATGGGATATTATGTCCTGCATGATCTTCTTGGCTACCGCAACGTCAAGCTCTATGACGGCTCCATCCTGCAAGCCGCAGCCGTTAAGGCTGTACCCCTGAACATGAATGGCTGGGGGTTTGTCAGCAAGTAGTCGCCCTCTTCATATCTCAACAACCAAAGGAGTCTGCCCAACCGGGCAGGCTCCTTTTTTTTTGCATGTTTTCTCCTCAAGCTTTCCGGTAAATGCGGCAAGATTCTCTTCTTTCGTCCGTATAAACGTAACTGGTCACAAGGTGTGGCACTCTGCATTATTACTTGTATCCAACCTGTAAGCCGCCACAGGTGCCACAGGTGCCACAGATTTACGTAGTCGCTTCCGTTCGCAGGTAAGCGACCGAAGGGAGACTCCGATAGTCCTTCTATGCGGGCGGGAGTCGGACCGCGTGAAGATGGGGCGCTTGTGACGGCTTGCTACTTTCCTTTTATTGCAAGGTGTTATCTTGTAGGCAGGCTACAGGGCAAACATTTCCTGAAGTAGGTTGATAGTTTTTGTTTGCGCATTTTTGCTGATTACTCCCAGTTTTTTTACAAGCCTCTTTCTGTCAACTGTGCGTATTTGATCGAGCACTATCTGTCCATTCTTGCCTTTGAATGAACAGGTAATTCTGGTTGGATAGTTTTTACCTTTGGAGGTCATCGGCGCGACAATGACAGTAGATATGTTGTGATTCATCTCGTTTGGTGAAATAATGAGACATGGCCTGGTTTTTTTTATTTCATGACCAAGTGTAGGGTCAAGATTGACAAGGAATACTTCGAAACGATTTATTTCCATTCCCATTCTTCCTCGTCCCATTGGTTTTGTGCAAACTCAATTAGTTGGTCATCTCCATTCTGAGCCATAGCTTTAAATGCTTTTTCCCAATTTTGACGGGATTGCTTGGTTGATTTAATAATGAGTTTTTTGTCGTGAACTTCAAGCTCAACCTCCCCCTGGAAGCCACATTGCTTTAAAATAGGCTTTGGGATTCGTAGCCCCTGTGAATTGCCGATTCGAATTATAGAAGCTTTCATTCTGCCACCTCGTTGTTTATTTTGTATTTACATTGTAATTACATTGGTGGCGATTGTCAATTTTGTTTTTTGAGGAGCACAACGCTTCGCGTAACCGACGGCTAAAGGCACAGTGAGCAATAGAGAACGGCGCTTTTAGCCGTCCGAGTTGACGTGCTTGTGTATGCCCGGCATGAGCGTGAACTATGGGGTTCAAGTCCTGTCTGCCGGAGCCGGTGCGATATATTCTGAATTGTCAAATCGCTCCTGCATCGCCGTCATAACAGGGTTTTTGTGATATGTGGTGCTTGGCGCGCCGTCAACATAGATGCCTTCCAGGTAGGAGAGTTTTCTTGGTAGCTGTTGCACCGTGCCCCTGGCAATCAGGAATGTTGCTTGCCGACCAACAGTAAGCGTTCCCAGCTTCTCCATGCCGAAGAATCCGGCGCCGTTTTCTGATGCGCACCGGATAGCCTCCTCCCGTGAATATCCGGCCTTGATGAGCAATTTCATCTCCTCGGCCATTGACTCGCCATGGAGTATGCCAACACTGCCGGCACCGGTTCCCACCGCCGTTGTCACGTCCAATTTTCTGGCAAAACGCAGTTGCGTCAGTTGTCCGGCGAGCATCTTCTTCCAAAAAGCCTCTGCGCCGGGGACCGGCTTTCCCGGTGCCGTATAGCGCAGGGAGAAGCGGCAACACACATCCCCGCCGGTACCCGCACCGTCCAAGGCATTCTTGGCCCGCAGTACGCTGGGAATCCACAGCACGTTCTTTTTCGCCATTTTTCTGAGATTGTCCTCGCCCATAAGGTATCCCTGTTCGATGGCGTCACATCCCGCCTCAAGCGCTTCCCTTACCTGTTGCCGGCCATTGGCCACCACCACCGCCTTTTTCCCGCCTCTGTTTTGTAGGAGGCGGCACAGGTCTTCATGGTTAAACCGAGGATGTGGGGCTTCCTCGGCTTCGATATTGCCGGAATAACCGATCTTGAGAAAATTACCACCTGCCGGGTTGCCGGCTGCACAATCCTGCCTGCTCCGGTAGAGACGCCCGGATGTTCTAATGTCAATTATACTCCCCTGCGCCATTCCCTCCTGATAACGTTCCACCAGGCCGGTCATGTCATCGCTGTCGGCCACTCCTTGCACTCCGTGTGCATGGCAGTCAAGGATGTGTCGCTCCAGCATGGCCGTCTTTTGCGCCAAGTCGGCCTTTTCAGCAGATAACCGTACCTCACTGTCCACGGAGGGCGACCGCGACAGGGAGACGCTGCAGTCAACCAGCGCCGGTAAAATAGTACAGTGCGTGAAGTCGTCGATTGCCGCCATGTCGTTGCGGGGAAGATCCGCTGCGGAGCCAATGGCGGTAATAATGCCATCCTGCACTGCCAGGAAGACATTCCTGCGCACATCGGCGGCGCTGCCGTCGATGAACCATCCCGCTACTATGAATCGTGTCCCGCCCATGAATATTTTGTTCTCTTATGTTTGCGGTTGTGCTTTTGATGAGGTTTGATGAAGCAAGAGGCTCCTCTTCTGCCTCGACGGTAGATGAAAAAGAGCGTTAGCCGGGATAATGCTCAATGGTCGAACTTAAACTTTAAACTCTGATCCGTGATTTTTAAACTAAAATGGAATCGATTTGAATAACAAATCAAGGATGCTGAAAACCTGGATCCGTGAGCGTTCGAGAATGGTGCAGATGCAAAGCGGCAACGATGTTGATTATCCTAGTGTGATATCAACGAGTTGCCAATGCAGCAGATGCGCCGTTATCGGGCGCCCCGCAGGGCGGCGCGGTGAAGCCCCCGCGAATACGTTTATTCGGA
>VAPG01035599.1_pt1 | contig 15415 bp, 14 predicted proteins | sample 3393851 | NCBI WGS metagenome assembly VAPG01 (sample SAMN08290438, study PRJNA428436) | hydrothermal vent metagenome | isolation source: Deep-sea hydrothermal vent chimney | place: Atlantic Ocean: South-mid Altantic Ridge | depth 2194 m m
CTACTGTATCTATTATCAGACTGGATTCTTAATCAGATCGAAAAGTCCATGGGGAAACGGCTGAAGTACCGTTCGGTAATCTTCTTTGCAATTATCATGTCACTGTCGATGACATCATTTAACCTGATCGACCGCATCGTCGGTGATCCACCGCAAACCACCGACGCACAGCAAGAAATACCACAAGAAACGCCTCAAGAAATACAACAAGAAACACCGCAAGCAAATTAGAGCAAGCGTCAGCAAAATAGGGGGCAGACCACGGATTTTATTACGCTTTTATTGGTACAGTGTAGTCTTCTCAGAAAACCGTGGTCTGTCCCCTATAACGCTATTATTCGCCTGTAACAGCCTGTGGCTGTTCTTGTTATTTAATTCTGAAGCCTGTTAACGGTTCAAATTCAACCAGTAGAATCTGTCGCGGTTTCAGGTTTACCTGCTGTTCAAAAGTACGATTAAAACCAGGTTTACGGATGCTGTCATCCATTTTTATTTCGAACTTATGTTTGCCGGAAGGAACCTTGCTGCTGTAATAAATATTCACACCGCCATCGTTGAATATGCCGGGTGGCAATCTGGTTTCGCTGTAAATAATTTTTCCGTCGAGGCTTGCTTCGATGACGATGGGTGATCTCTCACGCGGGCAGTCTTCGGGTTTACGCATGTTCGGCGGTAGTTTCATCAGCTCTTCCTGACTGAGCTTACGACAGGCCTCACGGGTTTCACCAGCGTGTGCAAAAGCGACTGTTATCATCGATTGATTGTCTTCGATAACTCTGACTGAAGGCGATGTAGAAAAGTACCAGATCAGCGCCATGAAAATAGCGTAATTGAATGCCTGCAGTAGATAACGCAAGCCAGTATTTTTTATACCTGACATTAGTTATTACCCTCTTCTACAGCCACTGTTTTATTCGCCTCGGCTTCAAGCTGTTTTTTCCTCAGCAGTTCGGCGCGAAAAAGTGCCAGATCATTTTCGATATCATTTTTATCGGTTTCTGCACCACCATGTATACGAATACGATCACGATCTGCACGACCACGGAGGATAGGTTTTCGCTCACCGGCAAATCGTAATTTTGTCCAGCGGTTACCAAAACGATAGTAACAATCGTTGTGGCGACAACCGGTGACCATGACACCATCGGCACCTTTCTTTAAAGCATATTCAACCAGTGTCGGTGGCAGCATGCCGCTGCAAATGAGGCGCACGCCTTTTGTAGTTTTGCTGTTCAGTCGATTTACATTCAAGCCATGCTCACAACCATAAACAAGAATTTTTACATCCCCTTGCAGTGAGGCGATGGCTTCGTTGGTCATCGACCGCATTTTGTCGACCGGCAGCTGCGGCATGTCGATACCGGTTTTTAATTCTTCTTTGCGCGAGCGGAATGGGTTAGATGAAGGACAGGAACCGGCACAGATACCACAGGCCGAGCACAGATCAGGATTAACGATCACTTCTTTTTCAAATTTCCGGCCGTCAGTTCGTGACTGTACGGTGATGGCATCAAACGGGCAATCGTCAAAACACAATTCGCAACCGTTGCAGTGTTCGAGATCGACCACAGCTTTGGCACCATCTTTTTTCGGTGGCAACCACGGTAACAGGGTGATAATCCAGGTCACTGCCAGGGTCAGTATCCACACCTGGCCTTCGTTCCAGATATCCAGCAGCGGATAAATATTCAGATAAAACCAGTCGAGCTGAATCGTCTGTGGCACAACACTTAAGTTTGCCGGTGCGTGGCTCAGTGCCGGTTTAATCAGTGACAACACGGTTAAAGCCAGCAGTGTGCCGATAGCCAGACCACGTGGCGGATTGATTTTTACATCAGACAAACGTTTTACGTGCAGCCATAACAAAAAAGCTAAAGCCAGCGGCTGGCCAAGTAAATGCAAGAATTCGATGAGAATAAAAAAGCGGTCGGTCATTTCACCGGCGACAAAGTTGCGCGCCATGGCACCGGACAACAACGGAATTGCATCCATCAATCGTGCCGAACCAACCGCGATATATTGTGCCATCTCGTCCCACACCAGCCAGTAACCGGTGATGCCCAGGGTCACGATCGTCCACAAATTGGGGATGCCGGTAACCCATGAAAACCAGCGGAAACCACGGTAACGCCCGGAGGCAAATTCTTTGATCATATGCAGGAGAACAGTGACCACCACCGCATCCGAAGCATAACGATGCAAGCTACGCATCACGCCTGCGGCGTACCATTGCTGGTGCGTGATGTATTCAACCGAGGCGTGTGCGCCATTGATGCTGCCGTGAAATGGAACAAACAGATAGATGCCGGTAACCAGGATTATCCAGAACAGAAAAAAAGACAGTGTACCCAGATGGTACATGGGGTTCCATTCAGTACCAAAAGAAAGATTAAACCAGGATTCCACAGCGAGGTAGACTCGCTTGATTGGGTTAATTAACACTATTGTATTTCCTAACTATAGACAGGGTCGAAATAGTATCATGGTATGCTAATAAACCAGTTTGACTCATATCAAACCCACTTGAATAACGCTGGCGATGCGCTGTAAAGCGCCTTAACAGACAAACATAACCCATGTTGAACACACATCGCTTTCAATCAGGCACCGGGTTGTTTGCCGGCCTTTTTCAACTCGCGTCGCATAAAAAGGATGATGCCAAAAATGACTGTAATGCCAACAAAAATTTCGACAAAAAACGAATAATCAAAATAATAACGACCACTGCGCGGGTCGTAGGTGGTGCAAAAAAGTTTGATCTTATTGCTCAGGTTAAAGATAAAAGATTGCTCGGGCTGCGGTCGTCCCAACACCAGTTCGATTAATGGATCAACCAGCAACGGGGTATCAAACACCTGGCCATACACCTGTCGATAAACCTTGCCTTCGGCATCAATAACCGTGGCCTGGATCAGATGATCAAAACCGCTCGAAGTCGGATAAAAAAGAAATCCCAGTTCTTTCATCAGTGACTGAAGATCGTTTTCATCAACTGACAACAGGTTCCAGTTTTTATCACTAATGCCCTGCTTGTTGGCAAAGTATTGCATCGCATCCGGTGTATCAACTTTGGTATCAAAACCGATCACCGCCACCGCGAAGCTGTCTTCCCCTAACGTATCACGTGCCTTTTCGATCACACTCGACAGGTGCCGTGTAGTCATCGGACATATCTTATAACAGCTGGTGTACACCATGCTGATCACCAGTGGTTTACCACGAAAGTCTTTCAGCGATACTTTTTCACCGTGAGCATTGGTAAAGATATGATCGCCAAGTTGCTTGCCGATTGCTGACTGGCTGGTTTTTAGCGCAACATCGTAATCAAACTGAGGTTTGATCTCTTGTTGAGGTCTCTCCGCAGAAACGAAATTTGCACTTGTTGCTGACAGAGAAAAAAACAGCAGCCAGAGGCCACTTAATAGAACAGTGAATCGCATAGTATGTTGCTGCTTAATTATAGCATCCGGTAAATATTTACAGGTCTGGCATCGCGGAACAAGTTTCCGCTCCTACAGGTATAAGCTACCTAGTAGGAGCGGAAACTTGTTCCGCGATTTTCGCATGTAATTACCAGGTTGAATAGAGAATACTTAAGCCAGAAAAACAACGTCAAGTACCGCGCCGGTCAGTAAAAGTACCAGCTGCACCAATGAGGCAAAGAAACTTTTCATCGCCACTTTCGGTGTTGGTTGCTGGATCATTTTAATATTCTGATAAATAAAATAACCACCACCACTGACAGCACCGGCGAGATAAAGCCAGCTCAAACCGTAGAAAAACGGCAGCACAGAAACGCCAACCAGAATCAGGGTATTACCCAGCACCACCACAGCCGTACGTTTATCACCGATGACTACCGGCAACATCGGCACGCCCGCTTCGGCATAATCCTGATGTTTGGCAATGGCCAGACTCCAGAAGTGCGAAGGTGTCCAGAAGAACAGCACCAGTGCCAGCAGGATCGGAATGGCACTTAACTGCGGATCAACCGCTGCCGCTCCCGCAAGCACCGCAAAGCTGCCCGACGCACCGCCGATAACGATATTCATCCAGGTACGGCGTTTTAATAAAACCGTGTAGATTATGGCGTAAAAAAACGCTCCCAGAAAAATATACAGCGCCGCCTCGTTATTTAAATACAGCGCAGCAGAGCCGACTCCCGCACCCAACAGCGCCAGGATAAACAGTATCCATAACGGATTTTTGTTGAAGCTACCGGTAACGAAAGGACGATCTTTTGTCCGTTTCATCACACTGTCGAGATCAACTTCAAAATACTGGTTAAAGGCCCCGGCGCTGCCTGCAGAGATAAGCACTGCAAAACACAGTACCATAATCTGCACACCATCCAGTGCCTGCCCCGGTGTCACCACCATGGCGACCAGTGCGGTCAGCATCATAATGACACCGATACGTAATTTTAATAGATTGCTTAGTTGCTTAAATATATCCATTGAAATATAAGGGTTGTTGGTTAGCGAAAAAAAACGTGGACAGAACGATGTTCCACCCACGTTTTTTTAGAGGCTTACATCGTTCTAGCTAAGCGGCCAGACAGATGACAGGTAGTCCCAGTTGATGAAGTAATACACAACGAAACATACCAGCAGAGCCATTGCTAAAACAAACGTACCCGGTGCTTCAAAGCCACCGTTACCATGTTCTTCTACCGTCGGCTTGGGAGCCATTAATAGACGTTCAGGCTGCTCAACGTTGTATACATTTGCCGCTAATGGCACACCGAAGCTCTGTAACAGACCTGCGGATTCTTCCAGCTTCTTACCGAATAGCAAGGAACCAACCGTTACCACCAGATACATGGCACCGCCAACAACACCCAGTACACCACCGATAGCGCCGACCGCCATCATCATGTATGCCGTACCAGGGTATTCAAAGCTCAGTAAGGCACCAGTGAAGTCCATGTCCCAGTGACGACGAGACACACCCAGTGTACCCGCGCCCAGCATGAACAGAATCATCAATGTCATACCGCCACCAAAGATATATGGCTGCCATTTAGCAACGGTAGGCAGGAACAATGCACGTCTGAACAACAGTGGAATTAACAGATAAGTTAAAGCCATGAAGGTCAGTGTGGTACCGGTTACTACCGTTGCGTGGAAGTGAGCCGGGACATATATAGTGTTATGAATGATCAGGTTGATCTGTTCTGTACCCATGACCACACCGGTGATACCACCAATGAAACCGAAGGTGAACAGTGAGATGAAGAAACCAGAGAAAACCGGATTACCCCATGGTGCTTTACGCAACCATTCAAACAGACCCTTGGTATAACCTTTACCGCGCTGTGCAACTTCCATCGCACCCGGTACAGTCAAACCGTGAATCATACTTGCCAGTACCGCAAGGTACATCGCATAACTGGTGTTAAACACTTTCCACTCTGAGCTTATGCCCGGATCAACCAGGATATGGTGAGCACTAGCCAGCTGCAGGAAGAAGATGTAAAGCAGGAATGCACTACGGCTTACTTTCTCAGACATCGGACGCGCACCGAATAAAACACCGGTGATCAAATACCAGACCGAAACGTGTGCAGCAACGTTAATCTGCTGAGAAGAGTGACCCAGACCCCACCAGATAACGCGGTACATTTCAGCATCGATATGGTTGATATAACCAATAGACCAGAGGAAGGTCGGTACCAGAATAATGGCACCACAGGCGATGGTGAACACAGCAATAATCGCCGCAGTCAACGCACCAAAGGTCACCAACGGAATAGAGCCTTCATAGGTTTTATCTTCTTTAGCGATAACCAGCGTGCCAAAGAAAACAAAAACCTGAATAAGCGCCCCCACAGCAAACAGAATCAACCCCAGATAGAAATGTGGCTCGGCCTGCATCGGCACATAAGAGGTCATCATCACACTGGAGTTACCCTGCATGACAGCAACGTTATTCATCACCGCACCGATAATCATCAGCGCAAACCCGGTCCATGCCCATCGCGGTGCCGCTATTCGCGTACGCAACAAGGTCGATGAGGCGAAGTGCAGAATCGCCATCTCAAAGAAAATGATCCAGAAGATCAGCGCGTTAATACCGTGCGCGGTTAAAACCTGATAAAACAAATCTGCGGGAAGCAAATGCACTTCCTGCCAACGGGTCAGTACCACACCCAACGCCATGATGCCGGCCACCAGTAATGCAACTGCACCAGCCACTGCATTCGACTTCATCAGGCTTTCTGCAGATTTGTCAAAATAGAAACCCGTATCCGGGCAAATTCTAAATTGTGCCATTTTATTTCTCCTTCACAATGAGTTTGCCAAGCATGGTATGGTGACCGATGCCGCAATATTCGTTACAGACAATCGCGTAGTCACCTGCCTTATCCGGTGTCATGGTGACGACCATCTCGTAGCCAGGCAGAACCTGCAAATTAATATTTACCGGCTGTAGAGAAAAGCCATGGTTCCAGTCCATAGAAGAAAGGTGGACACGATATGACTGGCCTTTCTCAAGCTCAAGAATGGGATACCACTGCCACAGGCGACCAAGAATATAAACGTCGCTGCCAGCTGGTGGACGCACAATTGGCAGACCCGCCTCTTCGCCAACCTGGTATTTTTCAACCATGGCATCAACCTTCGCCTGATATTTGGCAGGCGTAGTCTGATAGGCTTCGTTAGAAAGGTTTTGTTTTCCGTAAATATGCCAGTAAGGCATCATAAAAAACATGATTAAACACCAGATTAGTGCGATACCGATCCACACAATCTCCTGTTTGCCAACTGGGACGTTCCACCAGATTCGTTCCGAAGGGGGTAAAAATGAAGTCATCGTAGTCTCCTTATTTATTCAGCAACAGGGATAGTGGCGATTTCCATAATTCCCCACAAAATGTAGAAAACTGTGGGCATAACAACACCAATAAACAGCAACAGGAACGGGTTATCAAGCATCCTCTGAAAGAAGGGGATTCTCTCTGTCTTAGGTATATTATCTTCTTGGGACATATTTAAGTCTCCTTAGTATTTTTATATAAAGTTAGTGGCCACTGACTAGTCATTTCGACAAGCCCTCTGGTAAGGCATAAAATAGCTATTCGTCCGCCAAATGACACTTTCAAACTGCGTCAAATGACACATTCAGATGCGCAGATTACTGTACGTTGGCCGATGCTACTTGACCTATATCAAAAGATTTTCATCTACTTCAAAATAACGTGAAAATAACTGAACTATTGAACAACAACAGACACACAGAGCCAAATTACAATGATTCATGACCTGTATCATGGCTAGCAGGCCGTATTAGGAATAATCTGCTCATTTTACTGGACAGAGATTTACCTGTATAAATGCAATCAAATCTGTCTGCATACAGATTAACCTTACAAAACGCATGGTTTTATGCCATAAAGGCAGAACAGCGTCAAATAAATAAAATAACAACATAACATCAGGAGCCTGTTGATGGCATTAATTGAGTGGCGTGAAGAATTTTGCACCGGTGTCGCCGGTGTCGATTACGAGCATGAAGAACTCATTAACAAGATCAACGAAATCTACTCGCTGATCGATGACCGAGCCGACAAGGAAAACGTCCTCGATAAACTGGGTGACATCTATGGCAGCATATCTGCCCATTTTGCCCTGGAAGAGCAGATGATGGAAAAACACGGTTATGACCACTTCAAGGAACATCAGGCCGATCACGAACGCCTGCTGGATGATATTCAGGACATTTCCGAAGAATTTGAATCTACAAACTTTGCATCGGCAACTACACTGGACGCAGACAAGTTCAAACAAAAATTAAATGACTGGTTCCAGCTACATTTCGGTACGCACGACGCACGTCTACATGGCCTGGCTCATCTGATAAACCATGCACCTGTTTGTGAATCGACCATGAAAACCATGATACAGAATGCAAAAAACGCCCTGCGGCGCAAGGCAGGCTAAATTTTTTTCCTGTTTGTCAGAGCCACCTGTAACCATTAAACTCCAGAACCTTGTATCTCAAGCCTTAGCTCATCACAGGAAACACGTTTGTTAAATCCATCGACCGCTGTAATTAACAAAGACCATAAATCCATTGCCATCTGGCTGCTAGCCTGCTGCGCAACTATTTTTGGTATGATCATTCTCGGCGGTGTCACCCGGCTCACCGGCTCCGGCCTGTCCATGGTGGAATGGGCACCGATCATGGGCATTTTGCCTCCGCTAAATGATAAAGAATGGCAGGAGGCCTTTTTACTGTACCAGCAGTTCCCCGAATTCCAGCTGAAAAATTTCCACATGTCGGTACACGATTTCAAATCCATCTTCTGGTTCGAATATGGTCATCGCCTGCTGGGGCGTTCTATCGGTATAATTTTTCTGCTGCCCTTTCTATTTTTTCTGTTCAAAGGAAAAATAGAAAAAGCGCTGACACCAAAACTGATTACCATGTTCATCCTCGGTGGCCTGCAAGGACTGATGGGCTGGTACATGGTAAAAAGCGGACTGGTCAACGACCCCCGTGTCAGTCAGTATCGCCTGACCGCCCACCTGGGTTTAGCGGTGGCGATTTATGCCTACATGCTGTGGGTGGCGCTGGGTTTACTGTATCCGAAAATCAATGAAACGCTGGACAGCTCTGTGCAAAAAATCGCTCGCCTGTCGCTGATCATCACCGGACTCATCATCATCACCATCCTGAGTGGTGGTTTTGTGGCCGGCACACACGCCGGTTTTGCCTTTAATACGTTTCCCCTGATGAACGGAAAACTGATCCCTGACGGCCTGTTTGAAATGACACCGATATGGCACAACTTTTTTGAAAACATCATCACCGTGCAGTTCAACCACCGGGTGATGGCAACGCTGCTGTTTCTTATCGTCCCCGCATTCTGGCTGAAAGCAGGCAAACTTGATCTGCACCCACAGGCAAAAACCGGGCGACACCTGTTACTCGCCGCACTTGCATTACAAATTACGCTTGGCATCAGTACCCTGCTGTTAGTGGTACCGGTAGCACTCGGCGCAGCCCATCAGGCCGGTGCCATCCTGTTACTGACCTCAGCACTTTTCGTCAGCCAGCAACTACGCCGCTAAACCATGAAGTTACTCCAGATTTAGCCTTCCATTAAAATACTTTAACGAGCCTTTAAAAATGAAAAATCCTCTGCCCAAATTAATCTCTGCTGTTTTATTCACAGCACTAACAACCTTGCCCGGCATCGCCTTCGCACTGCAGGCAACGGATAACCCCAGTATCTTTGAAGGGTATTACGCACGCGCCGGGAATAACGGCAGTCCATCAAGAACGCTACACCATAACGTCTACATGAAACTGTACACCGATGGTGGCAAGCAGTGGGTCGCCCTGCTACACATCCCACTGCCTTATGCTTCCACCGTCGACGAAGCGGTTATCCCGAAAATTTTTAAAGAAATACGCAAACAACTACATTCCAGTTCATTCGTGCGCGACACCTTCGGTTACCTCGATGAAAAAGCCACCGTGCAATTCGAACATTTTGGTTACATGCAGGACAAAATTATTTTCGAATGTGGCTCCTTATCACCCTGTACTATCAAACCCGCAGACGGTTATCTGGAACTAATAAAACCTGGCATGCTCAACGAACACATCATCAAATATAATCACATCGTTGCACAATAAAACGGCGCAGATAACATTCAGGAACACAGCTTATGACCAATAAAAAATTCCCCATCGGCACAATCGTCATCTTCAGTTTTTTTATTCTGGTTATGGTTGTCACCTACGTGCTGACCAAACCACCAGAACGTCCAGCGGAACTCGAAGGTGTACTCCGTCCTGATTTTCAGGTGTTACAACCGTTCAAACTGACCGATCAGAACAACGCCGTTTTCGATGAAAAAAGATTACTCGGCAAATGGAGTTTTATATTTTTTGGCTACACGTCCTGCCCCGACGTCTGCCCGGCAACACTTCACATACTGAGTTCGATCTACCGTCAGCTGGCCGATGAAAAAGACCAGGCAGCGGACGATATGCAGGTGATTTTTATCTCGGTAGACCCAAAGCGTGATACACCGGAGAAACTGGCCAAATATGTCAGCTATTTCAACAAAGATTTCATCGGCGTCACTGCCGATAAAGCAGAAATCGACAAACTGGCACGACAGTTCGGCGCGGGTTACATCATCGAAGAAAAAACTGCGGCAGGTGACTACGACGTGGCACACACCAGCGCAATTTTCCTGGTTGACCCCTATGGCCGACTGGTGGCAAATTTTTCACAACCGCACCAGGCGACAACCATTATCACGCAGTATAAAAAGATACAGAAATATTTTGACTGGGATTAGCGCCAGGGATTAGCGCAGGCGATTTGCGCTGAGCCAGCTTTGACTCAACGCTCTTTTCGCTTACCGGCTCTTTTCCAGGCACCGAAAGCCCAGACAAAATAAGCCAGTATCATGGTGATATTGATAATGCCGCCAACCAAAAAAAAATTGATGGTGAGATCTTTGCTCTCGGCTTCAGGGGTAGACGCTGGTTGTTCGGTATGACTGGCAAGCGATTGGCTGCTGTTTGCTGAACCTTCTGTATTCATGAAAAACTACGTGGCTCACGCCATATCTCAGTTTAAATATTGCCTCGCACCTTACTCTGAGTTTGGACATAAGACAATGATACAGGTCATTATAACCAGTAAATTAGAAGATGCATTCGGCTATAAATGGTTTTAAAATGCCGCCAGTAAAAATTATTTAATTACCCGTAATTTCAACTTATTCACCGAGTTTCTCAACGATATAAAATATGCTACCTAACGAATTCGCCATGCTAAACCAGCAGTTTACTCTGCCCATACCCGATGAAAAAGCCCGACGCATGTCAGCCGGCTGGTTGTTTCTTGGCCTGGCGGCGCTGGTCATCGGCGGTCTGTTCACCATTTTGATCGTGCTCTCGCGTACGCCTTTTTTTCAGGACATTTTCCCCTGGGTCGATTTTTTCCGCACCGCGCTGGTAGTACACGTCGACCTGACCGTGCTGGTCTGGTTCCTGGCCTACTCCGGGGTATTGTGGAGTTATAACAGCGGCAGCAAATGTCTGCGCTGTGGCTGGATTGCCCTGTTGCTGGCCAGCGTGGGCACGCTGATCATCACCATCTCACCGTTCACTGGCGACAGTCATCCGCTGATGAGCAACTACATACCGGTATTACAGAGCAATGTATTTTTTACCGGCCTGAGTTTATTCGGACTCGGCTTCGCCCTGCTGGTGCTGCGTATGCTGATGACCACGCTGGCGGTGCGCAACAATAGTGGCGGCGACGTACTACGTTTCGGTATGTTCGTCGCGGTCGTTGCCTCCTTCTTTGCCCTGGGCGCGCTGATGATGTCCTACCTTGGCCTCGATGAAAGTTTCAGCGCTGAAGCCTATTATGATCGCCTGTTCTGGGGCGGCGGCCACATCCTGCAATTCAGCCACACCCAGTTGATGCTGGTCGCCTGGTTATGGCTGGCCACCGTCAGCGGTGCCTACCTGCGACTGACACCACGCGTGGTGCTTATTTTATTCGTGCTGGGGCTGTCACCAGTGTTGCTGGTACCGGTTATTTATTTCTCGTTTGACGTTAGTTCCGGTGACCACATGTTCTGGTTCATGCAGCTGATGAAATACGGTGGCGCACTGGCCGCCGTGCCTATCGGTCTTGCCACCACGCTGGCCATCATCGAACGCTGGAAACCTGTCCCCGGTTATGAGATCGAACGCAGCGCATTAATGTTTTCTATCCTGCTGTTCGGTGTTGGCGGGTTTATTGGCTTTTTGATCAGCGGCAGCGATGTACGGGTGACCGCGCATTACCACGGCTCCATCGTCGGCGTTACCCTGGCGTTCATGGGCATGACCTATCACCTGCTGCCCCATCTGGGTTTCAGAAAAGTCACCGGACGCATAGCAAGATGGCAACCGGGAATCTATGGCACCGGCCAACTGATGCACATCATCGGCCTGGCATGGTCAGGTGGTTACGGCGTACAACGCAAAACTGCCGGCGCTGAACAGGGCTTAAAACAGTTCGAACAGATCGCCGGTATGGGTCTGATGGGACTGGGCGGACTGATCTCGATTATCGGCGGGGTGATTTTTCTGGTGGTTGTTTATAAAGCGATCAGGCCAGCTAAAAAATAAACATGCGATGAAGCGGGTGGTTGTGCACAAAGCTTAATCACCATGCGCGGAGGCAAACCATCTGGGGGGGGGCCGATGACAAATACACGGAAAGCCGCGTAAGCCGCAAAAGAAAGTAGCAGCAAAGACAGACCGCCGGATGGAGACAAAAAAACCAACGCCAGAATCACTGGCACGATTATGCCCCAACCAATCGCTGAAATCTTTCCTGCAACGCCATACCTCGAATCATACAAATAGCCTTTTACCGTACGACAACCCGGGCACTTATTCGCTGCTCGATGCACAACGGTCATGCAATGAGGACACTGTTTTTCATCTTCACCTATGGTTTTAGGCACAGGTGCCCCGCATTTGGGGCACGCTTCTGCTGAATCTGATACTTCACTATTACAATCTTTACCGTTAATTAATGCCATTTCATTTTCCCCCTTTGTGGTTACATTTACCGCTAACAATAAAGCCCCTAATTGTTTTTTTATAAAGTGATATTCAAAATCATAGATATCTCGATGATTTAATACAAAAACCATTTATTTTTATCTGACAAAAAAGCAAAAAACAGACTCGAAGTCTGCTGCTTGCTGCCAAACTAATGCTACCGCAAAAGCCCGCAAAATTTAAAAACCTTAAAAAGCCGCCCGTGGAACAATCACTCCACGGACGGCTATCAAGTACTAGTAAACGTCGTGCATGGTGTTGTAGACGTTAAACTTGCCTGTTGGTGTGATAAGACGTTTGTCTTTGATGACCTTTTTCAACTTGCGTGTTTTGTCATCAACAACCACGATGGCTGATTCCTGCTTGGCACCACTCCATACCGAGAACCAGACTTCATCACCAGCTTTGTTGTACTCAGGCTGAACCACACGTTTAGGTCCATCACCCAAATTTGCCCACTTGGCAATCGGCAACTTCACAAAACCTTTGTCCAGATGCTTCAGATCAAAAACTGAAATCGACTGACTATTGCTTTCATCTGTATTCAGTGTTGTATCTACCCACAGGTTGTTTGATTTGGGATGGGTTTTGATAAACAACGAACCACTGCCAGCACCTTCCAGCGTACGCACAACCTTCCATGCATTTTTCTTGTGTTTAACCGGATCGGTACCAATCAGTGAAATGGTATTATCACCTAAGTGACTGGTCGCCCAGACCGGGCCAAATTTTGGATCAACAAAGTTTGCACCACGACCAGGGTGCGGAATTTTGCCGACATCAACCAGTTTGACCAGCACATCTTCTTTCGAATCAACGACAGCAATCTTGTTGGATTTATTCGCCGCTGACATGAAATAACGTCGCGTTGAATCCCAGCCGCCATCATGCAGAAAACGTGCAGCATCGATAGTAGTGATTTTCAGGTCATCCAGATTTTCATAATTCACCATGAGCACTTTACCGGTTTCTTTCACATTGATAATAAACTCAGGGTGCTGATGTGACGCAACAATGGCTGCTACTCGTGGTTCCGGGTGATATTCCTGCGTGTCCACGGTCATGCCACGTGTACTGACAATTTTCTTCGGTTTCAGCGTATCGCCATCCATGATAACAAACTGAGGTGGCCAGTAACTTCCGGCAATGGCGTATTTATCTTCGTAACCCTTGTACTTGGATGTTTCTACAGAACGTGCTTCCATACCAACTTTTATCACCGCCACACTGGCCGGATGTTTCATCCATAAATCAATCAGATTAATTTTTGCATCACGACCAATCACGAATATATAACGACCGGAGTCTGACATGCGTGAGATATGCACCGCATAACCAGTGTCGATTATCTCTACGATCTTCTTGCTATCACCTTCGATAAGCGCGATCTTGCCAGCATCCCGTAAAGTGACTGAGAACAGATTTTCCAGATCATAGTTATTCATCTGTTTCTTCGGACGTTTGTTCGGTGGCACCATGACCTTCCATGACGCCATCATTTCTTTCATGCCAAATTCTGGAGGCATTGGTGGCTCATGCTGGAGATATCGCGCCATCAAATCGACATCGGCATCTGAAAGTGTGCCAGACGAACCGAAGTTAGGCATACCGCCCGGTGAACCGTAACTGATAAATGTTTTCAGGTATAAAGCACCTTTTGGCAAGGTAATATCCGGTGTTAACGGTTTACCGGTCGCGCCCTTGCGCAACACGCCGTGACAACCCGCACAACGTTCAAAAAATATCTGCTTGGCGCGCGCAAATTCTTTTGGTGTAACATTCGGCGCTTTTGGTGAGAGTGTTTCTTTTGCTTCATCAGGATTAAGTGGAATAGGTGCTCCCTTGTAACGCATTTCTGATTCAGGCGTGCCCGGATGCCCACTGCTTTTTTCTTTGGCCCATACCGTGCTACCAGCCATACAGGCTACCGCCAGCGATGAAACCAGGACCGATCTAAATACTACATTTAACCCCACCATAATCATAACACTCCACATTGGTTAACTATAAAAAACTAGACGCAATTTAAAAAATATCGATAAATTATACATTTTTATACGTTTTAAAAAGCACAGTGAGTCTGCTCCTTCCAAAGGAGTTCTTTTTTGACATAGATCATGAAAAGTTAAATTGCTGACTGCAAGCCGGATAAGCTTACATTATGAAACCGGTTTTAAGACTTATCGCTGGTCGTGACCTGCTTTTTCAGCGCCACGCGACGTTCTCTGCGTTTTCGCCTTTCAGCCAATGGCGGACATTTTTTATCGTTCCAGTAGGTCACCTGACAGTCCAGGCAGTAATGGCATTCCTGACTGATGATTTCGCCGGTCAGACGAATTGCGCCTACTTCGCATTCGGTGCGACAGGTCTGGCAAGGTCGACCACATTCTTTGCGTCGACGTAACCAGTCGAAAATTTTAAATTTAGAGGGAAAGGTCAACGCGGCACCCAGCGGACAGATATAACGGCAATAAAATTTTCGATTGATGGCCGATATCAGCAGGAATGCCACAGCATAAATAATGTAACCCCAGTCACGATGAAAATGTAAAGAGAACACCGTTTTGAAAGGTTCTATTTCGGCAAGTAACTCTGCCTGCGAAAATGACTGCAGGGAAACCGCAAACAACCCCAGCATGACAAGGTATTTTATCGCCCACAGGCGCTCATGTACGGCAGCGGGAAACTCATACGAGCGAATACCCAATCGCTCACCAATCTTGAAAATAATTTCCTGGCTAGCACCAAACGGACATAACCAGCCGCAGTAAACACCTCTGCCCCACAACAGAATCGTCATCGCCACAAACGACCAGAG
>VAPG01013398.1_pt1 | contig 15340 bp, 14 predicted proteins | sample 3393851 | NCBI WGS metagenome assembly VAPG01 (sample SAMN08290438, study PRJNA428436) | hydrothermal vent metagenome | isolation source: Deep-sea hydrothermal vent chimney | place: Atlantic Ocean: South-mid Altantic Ridge | depth 2194 m m
CACGACATTTTATGGCGTAATATTTGCATTGGAGTATTGCGCCCCGGCCTGTAAAGCCGGTTTAAATCTATATGCTATATTTTTGTATTTTCTCCTAAAAAAGGATATCTTGTCATTATGACCGAATTACCCAGTTTTTATGATCGTAACATGGCGCTTTTAAAGGAGCGGCAGCCGCATATCTGGCAGATGATGACGGAACTGCGGCCGCAGGCGGCGGGAAAAATTTGCCGGGCTCAAAATAACAGCCTTAATCTGCGCTTAAACGATCCTGCCGGCGGCTCGATGTTACTGCATAAAGATTCAAATCCGGAGAGTGAGGCCGAGGACTTTATCGCCAGTATTTCCGCCACTCACCGCGGTTTTGTGGCTCTACTGGGGATGGGGCTTGGTTACGCGGCCCTGGGGATTTTGGAGCAGCTCCCCCTGTTACAGTCTTTTGCGGTTTTTGAGCGTAATTCAGATATTTTCCGGCAGGCCCTGGAGTATATTGATCTCAGCAGTCTGTTGCAAGACAATCGATTAATCCTGGGGGTTGGCCCCGATATTGATATTGGCGCTGTTCTGGCCCCGGCCGCCCGCACCCTGCAGCTTGAGGGTTCCATGGTGCTGCACCATATGCAGTCTTTTGAGCTTGATCCTGAGGGATATAAGGAGTTGAAAGAAGGATTGTTTCGCCATCTTAATGCCATGAACATAGGCGGCACGACGGTCAAGCATCTGGGACTGGATTTCTTTAATAACCGCTTCAGGCATATCACCACCATTCATCATCAACGCCTTTTAGAGGATCTGCATAAGGCCTTTGCCGGAGTTCCCGCCATTCTGGTGGCCGGCGGCCCATCGCTTGACAAGAATATTCATATCTTGAAACAGGTACGGGACAAGGCGGTAATTATGGCCGTTGATACAGTACTGCCAGCCCTCCTTGAGCATGGGATAAGTCCCCATTTCCTGACCTCCATTGATCCGAACAATCTGACCTACGAAAAATTTGCCGATGTGATCCCAAAAGTTAAGGGCACTTCACTTATCTGTTCATCATGGGTGAATCCCCGAACCCCGCAGAATTTTCCGGCTCGTCAGGTTTTCTGGACCTTTACCGCTAATTCCATGGAGGCCTGGCTTAACTCTTTAATGGGCGGTGAAATATTCACCAGCGGGGCAAGTACCGTTGCCCATCTTAACCTTATAGCTGCCGATATCCTGGGCTGCGATCCGGTTATCTTTATCGGTCAGGACCTGGCTTATCCCCAAACGGCAAGTCACGCGCACGGTACTGTTTTGCAGGGCAGCGCCCCCACAGATATATTGCGGGACGGCAATACAGAAGGGAAGTTGGTCAAGGGGATTGACGGCACAATGCTCAGGACAAACCGTTCTTTTTTGAGCATGAAAGAGTTCTTTGAATCGGCCATTGCCAATTCCAGCAAAAAATTTATCAACGCCACAGAGGGTGGTGCTCATATTGAGGGAACGGAGGTGCTGACTCTGCAGGAGACAATAGATTTATATTGTGGTGAAAAGGCAGGGGTTAGGGCCTTGATTGACGAGCATATACAGGCAACCAGCGGTATAGATAACAGGCACTTGCTGCAAAAATTTCGCTATACCCTTAATAAGGCTGGAACTCTGCAAAAATACATAACAGAAGCGGACAGATTATGCCGGTCGGTGGGCAGGGAACTAACGGCTGTCATGAAAAAACGGGGCCGGGTGCGGGCATTCAATATGCTCCCGTCTAATACTCAGCGCAAAATTGAGAAGATAGACAAGCTCCATAAAAAGCTGGATAACGCTGAAATATGGCACGTTCTGGAAGAAATTACCATGAATGGCCTGCAATTAAGTGAGCGGGAACGGCGGGCCGCTGCGGTGTTGGAAAATAACCCGGCCAAGTATCCTGAATGGCTGGAGCAGAATCTGCGGCGTCTGCTGAATATCAATATTGCCAGAACAGATACGCTTGCTCTGCTGGTGGAGAACATTAACAAAATTTTATCATTTAATAAGCGGGAGAGTTTCCTCCTCGACAAAATAGAGCGCCAGGAGGATAAGGAACAAAACAAGTTACTATTGGCCCGACTCTATATGGATGAAGGGAATTTCGTGTTGGCTCGTCCCATCGTGGAGAGTCTGCTGGCGGCCCAACCTGCTGGCGGAGAGGTTTATTATAACCTTGGCTGTATCAAGACCTTAGGTTCGGAGTTTGCCGAGTCGGAAGAATATTTTAATAAAGCTATGGCGCTTGAGGTGAAATTTGTCGAGAAGACCGCGAAATTCCGGCGGCAGCTTGCCGATGATTTTCTGAGTTATACCAAGTATTTCAGGGCGGCAGGCGGTCGTTGGCCAAGTGTTATATATATGGTTAAAAAAGGACTGCGAATTGTCCCTGATCACGACCAACTTCTGGCAGAACTAAACGGCATTATTCGTGAAGATATGGGGATTTGTAAGTCTCACATAGAAAACGGTGATCTGGTGTCGGCCGCAAAGGATATAGAACCATGGTATGATTACCTCGATAAAAAACGCCGGGATTTATCCGCAAGTCTGGCGCCAGACCTGCTGGCGGCTCTTTATTTAAATCACGGCGGCTTACTGCTTAATGATGGTAAAACCCAAGAGGCGGCAGAGGACTTTCGTAAGGGCCTTAATTATGCCTCAAATGAGGTTGAGCTTCATCGTGCTCTCATTGATACCCTCTTTGCCGCCGGTGATTTTAATGAGGCCATTTTAGCACTTAACCGGGCAATAGATATTAATCCTGATTTTACCTCCTATTGGGAGGGAATCGGTGATAGTTTGTTCTCTGACGGCCAGTATGCCGATGCTGTTCTGGCCTACGAACAGGGTTTTATCCGCCAGCCGGAGCATATAAATATGCTTAAAAAAATGGGCGACTGCTACCGGGAGGATGGCCAGCTTGAAGCGGCCAGGGCGGCTTATGAGCAGGTGAAAAAAAAGATGCAGGAATTGGCTGCTATAGGTAATAATGTCCAATAATTAGAGCGGATAAAAAATATGGAACTCAAAGGCAAAAATATCCTTGTAACCGGCGCCGATGGTTTTATCGGCTCCCACCTTACTGAAATGCTGGTGGCGCGGGGCGGCCGGGTTAAGGCCCTGAGTCAGTATAATTCCTTCAATAATTGGGGCTGGCTGGAAGATTGCAATTGCCTTGATGATTTAGAGGTATTGACGGGCGACATTCGTGATCCCTATTATTGCCGCTCCATCATTAGGGGGGTTGATGTCATTTTTCATCTTGCCGCCCTTATCGCCATTCCCTTTTCCTACACCGCTCCCATGAGTTATGTGGATACCAATATCAAGGGGACGCTTAATATCTGCCAGGCGGCGCTGGATAACGGCTGCGAACGGGTGATTCACACCTCCACTTCCGAGGTATATGGTACGGCGCAATACGTGCCCATTGATGAAAAGCATCCCCTGCAGCCCCAGTCTCCCTACAGCGCCACCAAGATTGCCGGCGATGCCCTGGCCACGAGCTTTTACAATACTTTTAATCTGCCCCTGGTTATCGCCCGGCCCTTTAATACCTACGGCCCGCGGCAGTCGGCCCGGGCTGTAATTCCAACCGTTATTACCCAGATTGCCAATGGTGCCCGGCAGATTAAGCTCGGGGATTTACGACCGACGAGGGATCTTAATTTTGTCACCGATACCTGCCGGGGTTTTCTAAGTCTGGCGGAATGCGATAAGGCCGTGGGACAGACGGTGAATATCGGCTCCAATTATGAGATTTCCATGGCCGACCTGGTGGATCTCATTAAAGAAATTATGGCAAGTGACACAGAAATAATCTCGGAACAGGCAAGAATAAGACCCGAAAAATCTGAGGTCTTCCGGCTGTGGTGCGATAATCGTAAAATCCATAAATTAACCGGTTTTACCCCTGAATACACAATCAGAGCGGGGCTTGAAAAGACCATTGACTGGTTTGGTAAGCCGGAGAATCTCAGCCAGTATAAGGCAAATATTTATAATGTATGATGAGGTAATATCTTTCATTCGTTCGTTATTCCCCGGCAAGGGAATGATCCCCTTGCATGAGCCCATATTCAAGGGTCGGGAAAAAGAATATGTCAATGCCGCCATCGACTCGACCTTTGTGTCGTCAGTGGGTGAATTTGTTAATCGTTTTGAGACGATGATTTGTGAGTACACCAAAGCTGGTTATGCGGTGGCCACGGTGAACGGTACCGCCGCGCTCCATACCTCTTTAATGGTTGCCGGAGTAAAGGACGGGGATGAAATCATCACCCAGCCCCTGACCTTTGTCGCTACGGCCAACGCCATCAGCTATTGCCGGGCACGGCCTGTATTTGTTGATGTTGACTGCGATACTATGGGCTTGTCTCCTGATGCCTTGCACAATTTTTTGGCCAGCCGTACCGAACAGATTGGCATAGGCTGCCGGAATAAAGATACCGGTTGCCGGATAGCCGCTTGTGTGCCCATGCATACCTTTGGTCAACCCTGCCGCATCGAAGAAATTGCTGAAATTTGCCGCGCGCACCACATTACTCTTATTGAAGATTCTGCTGAATCTCTGGGCAGCACCACACATGGGAAACAGACCGGCACCTTCGGCGCACTTGGCATCTATAGTTTTAATGGTAATAAAATCATCACCTGCGGGGGGGGCGGAGTGATGGTGACAGACGACCCCATACTGGCAGCCCACGCCAGGCATCTGACCACTACGGCTAAAAAACCGCACCCCTATCTCTACGAGCATGATGAGCTGGGTTATAACTATCGGCTGCCTAATCTGAACGCCGCCATGGCCTGTGCGCAACTTGAGAATCTGGAAGGCTATATTGAAAACAAACGACAGTTGGCGCAAGAATATGATAACTTTTTCGCCTCCCTAACAAAAATTGATTTTATCAAAGAACGTTCGGGGGCAAGATCAAATTACTGGCTGAACACTATTCTCCTTGCTGATCGTGAGCAGCGCGATCTTTTTTTGCAGGTCGCGAATCAAGCGCAAGTGATGAGCAGGCCAGCCTGGAATCTGCTCAATGAGCTGCCGATGTACAGCCAATGTCAGACAGGGCCTCTGAACAATGCTCAGTGGCTGGCTGATCGTCTTGTAAGTCTGCCGAGCAGTGTAAGATTACGGAACCAAGAGAGCTATAGATAGGTGACAATCCGTCTGCTGTCAAATCGATCAACCCTACCCGCGAACACGTGTGTTTTCTTATAGTTACCGATTATGAAAGAAAAAATTATCCTGATAGGCGGCGGCGGCCATTGCAAATCATGTATTGACGTGATTGAACAGGAAGGGCGGTTTGTTATCGTCGGTATCACTGACCGACCAGATAAGCTTGGCGAAAAATTGTTGGGCTACACCATATTTGCGAGTGACCACAAAATTCCAAGTCTGGCAGCAGATCATTTGTTTCTGATCACTATCGGTCAAATCCGTTCAGCCGAGCCAAGGATCAGTTTATACAATACCTTACTGGCGGCCAAGGCCGTTCTTGCTACCGTGGTTTCCCCCCGGGCATACGTGTCTTCTCATGCCGCAATAGGGCAAGGTACCATCGTTATGCACGGTGCTATGGTTAATGCCGGTGCCAGGGTGGGGAAAAACTGTATCATTAACTCGTACGCCTTGATAGAGCATGATGCGGTTATCAGCGATCACTGCCATATTTCTACTGGTGCTATTATCAATGGCGGCGTTCAGGTTGGCGAACAGACATTTATTGGCAGCAGGGCCATGCTTCGGGAGTATATAATTGTTGGGGCCAAGTCATTTATTGCTGCCGGGATGAGTGTTTATCATGACTTATTGGAACGGAGCAAGGTGAAACCCGGATGAGCAACAAACCCAATCACGTTTTTATCATTGCCGAAGCAGGAGTCAATCACAACGGTGATATAGAGCTTGCTAAAAAACTTGTAGAGGCTGCGGCTGCGGCTGGTGCAGATGCGGTGAAATTCCAGACGTTTCGGGCCAAAAATATCGTCACCAGACAAGCAGCAAAAGCATCATATCAGCAGGAAAGTACAGCGAACGATGAATCTCAATTTGCAATGCTCAAGCGCCTGGAACTCACTCACGATGAATTTCGACAATTAAGCGGACTGTGCAAAAAGCAAAATATTCTTTTTCTTTCTACCCCCTTTGATATTGAAAGTCTTGAATTACTTAATAATATAGGAATACCTATCTTTAAGATCCCATCGGGGGAAATTACCAACCTGCCTTTACTCCGAAGCATCGGTTACCTTGGCAAAAAGATCATCTTGTCCACCGGAATGGCCGACATAATAGAAATCAAGGCAGCGCTGCATATTCTGGAGAAGGCCGGGACAAAACGAGATGATATTACCCTGCTGCACTGCAATACAGAATACCCAACTCCCATGCAAGATGTCAATCTCAGGGCCATGACATCCATGGCTGACATTTTTGGCGTAGCTGTCGGTTATTCGGACCACACTTTAGGCATTGAAATCCCCATTGCCGCCGTATCATTAGGTGCCACAGTGATTGAAAAGCATTTTACCATCGATAAAAACCTTGCCGGCCCAGACCATAGGGCATCACTTGACCCGGCAGAACTTAACGCAATGGTGGCAGCCATTCGAAATATCGAAATTGCTCTGGGAGACGATATCAAGAAAGCATCGGCATCAGAACTACCCAACCGCGCCAAAATCCGCAAAAGTATTTTTGCCGCTATACCAATCAAGAAGGATGATGCTTTTTCTGCATCAAACCTTTGCGTAAAAAGGCCTGGAACCGGCATATCCCCGATGAAATGGGATGATGTTATAGGGCGTCGCGCCAAGAAAAATTTTACGATAGATGAGGAGATAGAATTATGAAGATTCTATTTATTGGACCCGTACGCTCCAGCCTTATGGCTCTGAGCAAGCTCCTTGAAATGAATGCCCATATTGTGGGTGTGGTTACAAAAAAAGACTCGCCCTACAACGCTGATTTCGCCCCCTTGTGCCATAAAAAGGAGATATTTTAATGCGAAAAATTTGCGTCTTCACAGGAACAAGAGCCGACTACGGCCTCCTACGCCCCCTTATGACTGCCATCCGGAATGATCCGGCCATGAGTCTTCAGGTTCTGGTTACCGGCATGCACCTCTCACCTGAATTTGGGCTGACATATAAAGAAATTGAAAGGGACGGTTTCTCTATTAACGAAAAAGTGGAGATATTACTAAGCTCCGGCTCAAGTGCTGGGATCAGCAAGGCTGTTGGCCTTGGCCTCATTAGTTTCTGTGACAGCCTCAAGCGTCTCAAGCCAGATCTATTAATTATCCTTGGAGATCGTTTCGAAGCTTTTTCTATAGCGACAGCTGCTATGTTGTCCGGTGTCATTCCTATTGCGCATCTCCACGGTGGCGAAGCAACATTTGGGGTGATCGACGAACCTATTCGCCACTCAATCACAAAAATGAGTCACCTACACTTTACCAGCACAGAAAAATATCGGCAGCGTGTCATCCAATTGGGGGAAAAGCCAGAACGAGTATTCAATGTCGGCGCTCTGGGCGTTGAAAATATCAAAACCATTGACTTACTCACAAAAAAGCAATTAGCCAAGGTCATCGGATTCTCGCCAGATCAAGACTTTGCATTAGTTACCTTTCATCCGGTGACCCTTGAGCAAAATAGTGCAGAGAAACAATTTACAGCATTACTATCTGCATTAGCCGAGTTCCCGGAGATGAAGATCATCTTTACCAAAGCTAATGCCGACACCGATAGTCGAATCATCAACCAGTTAATAGACCGATATATTGATAAAGAGCCGGAAAGATGCCGCGCCTTCTCCTCAATGGGACAACTTAACTATCTCAGTGCCATGCGCTACTGCCGGGCAGTTGTGGGCAATTCTTCCAGTGGCATTATCGAGGCCCCCAGCCTGCATATACCCACCATAAATATTGGCAACCGTCAGCAGGGGCGACTACACTCCGATAGCGTCATAGATTGCGTCCCTGACACAAAAGCCATTACCATGGCAATACGAACGGCTCTCACGGGGGCCTTTCAAGCTACTTTACGCCAGAGCTCAAATCCGTACGAGAAAGCTGATACGGTAAAAAATATAGTCCGGATTATTAAACAAACGAATATTGATGACATAATAAGAAAAGAGTTCTACGACCTGTCAGCTCCAAGACCATTATGAGGCATAACTATGTATAAAGACTGGGAAAAAGCCTTGATACCGTCCTCCACCTCTATTATTGAGGCCATGCGACTTATTGACAAAATCGCCTTACAGATACTGCTCGTAACCACTGAAGACAAAACTCTCCTGGGAACAATCACGGATGGCGATATACGCCGGGCTATCCTTAGAGGCGGATCGATGGAAGACTCTATCGAGAGCGTGATGAACACCAAGCCCACGGCCTTCACTGCTGACGAAAGTGTGGAAGACATGTTGGTGGCGATGCGGCTCCTGAAAATATCTAAAGTGCCAGTTGTCGATCAAAAGAACAGAGTTGTGGGCTTGGAAATAATAGACGAACTACTGCGCCCTGCCCCTAAGGATAATCCTGTTGTTTTAATGGCAGGCGGTCTCGGAACCAGGCTTGCATCTCTCACTCAAGAATGTCCCAAACCATTACTCCAAGTGGGTAATCGACCGGTGTTACAAACTATACTGGAGAACTTCGTTGCATATGGATTCCACAATTTTTATTTCTCTGTAAATTATAAGGCCGAGATGATCAAAAAATTTTTCGGCGATGGTTCTAAATGGGGCGTCAGTATTAAATATATCCATGAAAACAAACGAATGGGTACAGCCGGGGCTCTGAGTTTATTGCCGGAAAGGCCGAAGATGCCGGTATTTGTCATGAATGGCGACATACTGACCAAAGTAAACTTCATCCAGCTCCTCGATTTTCATACCGAGCATCGGGCTGTCGCAACTATGTGTGCCTTCAAATATGGCTTGCAGATCCCATATGGGGTCTTGCAGATTGATGATAATAGCCTTGTCAAAATAGACGAAAAACCAGTCCAAAGCTTCTTTGTCAATGCCGGCATATATGTCTTGGAACCACGAGCATTAGACCACATACCAGCAGACACTTTTTTTGACATGCCTAACCTCTATGAAAAACTTATTGAATCCAAGCAGGAGGCCGTAGTCTTTCCACTCAGAGAATATTGGTTAGATATCGGCCATATGTCTGACTTTGAAAGAGCCCAAGGGGACTTCCATAAAATATTCGATAACGAAGAGAGTTAACAGCCATATGATAGACCACAAAAAAGTTCTCGCTATTATCCCTGCTCGTGGTGGTTCAAAAGGGTTACCACACAAAAACCTCATAGAAGTTGGAGGCAAGCCCTTACTTGCCTGGACTATCATAGAGGCTCTAAAATCCCGCCTTATTGACCGGCTCATCCTCTCTTCGGAAGACGTGGAAATTATCGAGATTGCCAAGAAATGGGGCTGTGAGATTCCCTTTGTCCGTCCCCCAAACCTAGCCACGGATAATGCAACAACAGCCGAGGTAGCACTCCATACCTTGAAAAAACTTGATGATAATTACGACTATGTTGTTATTTTACAACCGACCTCTCCCTTGCGCTCTTATCAAGACATCGACAACTGCATAGAGGATTGTCATCACAGAAACACATCCTCCTGTGTCACTGTCTCGAAGGCGGAAAAGAGCCCGTTCTGGATGTACTTTTTGGACAACGGCAACCACATGCAGGCAGTTATTGATACCACGAACAGGCCGACCCGCAGACAAGAATTACCGCCAGCTTACGCCTTAAACGGCGCTGTCTATGTAGTCAAAAGTGAATGCCTGCAAAAAACTGGAAAGTTTATCCACAAAGACACCATTGCCCATATCATGCCTTGGGAACGATCAATTGATATTGACACCAAAACTGATCTTAATATTTTCCGCTACCTTCTAACGACCACTAAAAACAGATAATAGACCTCTATTCAGCCAACAATGCCAAGGAGAAGATAGATGAAAATATTACTGATAGTTTACGACAACGACTCATACATCCATTGGTTCCCCCAAGGACTGGCCTACATAAGTGCCGTCCTTACAAAGGAAGGTCACGATGTTGAGATATACAACCAAGATATCAACCACTATCCGGACGAACATCTCACTTCCTACCTGAATAACAATATATTTGATGTTGTCGGCGTCAGCATAATTGCCGGGTACTATCAGCACAAGAAACTACTGAGTATCTCTCGAGCTGTTGCTATATCAAAGAACAGGCCGGAGTACTATATAATCGGCGGACACGGACCTTCCCCAGAGCCAGAATATTTCCTAAAAAAAGCAGAGGCAGATATCGCTGTCATCGGGGAAGGTGAGCAAACTATTGTCGAACTTCTGACCGCTCTTGCTAACCATGAATCACTACACAACATCAAAGGTATCGCCTACTTGGACGGTAATAGTGTGCATATTAACGAACGGCGAGATCTAATCCAGGATATCGACAATATTCCCTGGCCCGCATACGAACTATTTCCAATCAACCACTATCGCCTCTTACGTATGCCTCATGCAAACCACAACGATTTCGTGATGCCCATACTTTCAGGCAGAGGATGCACATTCACATGTAACTTCTGTTATCGTATGGATCAGGGATTTCGGCCGCGTAGTCCCGAAGCAATCATCGAGGAAATCAAATATCTCAAAGAAGATTTCGGAATCACTTACATTGCCTTTTCCGACGAATTACTCATGTCATCAAAGCAACGCACTACAGAGATTTGCGAAGCCTTTATCAAGGCAGAGCTAAATATCAAGTGGGACTGTAATGGGCGCCTGAATTATGCTGCCCCTGAAGTTCTCAACATCATGAAGAAGGCCGGCTGCGTTTTTATTAATTACGGCATTGAGGCCTTTGATGACGAAGTATTGCACAATATAAACAAGGCGCTGACGACAAAACAGATAGAACGCGGCATTGATGCAACCCTCGCTGCTGGCATAAGCCCTGGGCTTAACATGCTTTTCGGTCATATAGGCGACAACAGAGAAACTCTGCAAGCGGCTGTTGACTTCCTCATTAAGCATGATGATGGCGCCCAGATGCGTACCATCAGGCCAGTTACGCCTTACCCTGGTTCTCCTCTTTATTATCATGCCATTGAACATGGCTTTATTGAGGATATTGATGACTTTTACAAAACAAAACACCTCAATTCAGATCTCTTTGCTGTCAATTTCACAAATCTTTCTGAGGAAGATTTATATTCAGCATTAATGCAGGCCAATATCGCTCTCACTGAAAACTATTTCGCCAATAAAAAGAAGATTATGACAAGTCAGGTAAGAGAACTCTACTCGAACAGAGATGCATCATTTAGAGGGTTTAGACAATCTTAGGGTGTGATGGTCGAACGGTATTTATTCGGCGGGGGATTCGGAGCGGGGTATTCGGGTAGAGTAGAGCGGGGGATTCGGGTATTCGGGGACAGACCACGACAAAAAGTCCCAAAGGCATTCTGAAAATGTTCATTAGTTCATGCAATAACGCAAGCCTCGAGCCTAACTCCATAATTATTGACAAAAGTATAATTTGTTGCCATATATGTAACTATAATAATTTTCATAAGGAGGGTTCATCATGGCAACTAACGTAAAAACAGCCATATCAATGCAAGAAGAATTGTTCAAAGAAGTAAACAAGTTGGCAGGTGAACTGCGTGTTTCGAGAAGTAGGTTGTTTGTTATGGCTGTTCAAGATTTTATTAAAAAAAAGGAGAGTCACAATCTTCTTTCTCAAATAAACAACGCATTCAGTGATACTCCGGATTCTGAAGAAATTAATATCCAAGGTAAGATGCGTAAAAAGCAGTCCCGAAAACTTGAGAGAGAACCATGGTAATCGAACAAGGAGAAATTTACTGGGTCGATCTTGGGGAACCAAGTGGTTCTGCACCAGGCTACAGACACCCTCATATTGTTATCCAGAACAATCTATTCAACTCCAGTAACATTAATACGGTTGTAATGTGCGCACTCACATCGAACCTAAAAAGGGGGCTTTCTCCTGGTAATGTAGTACTAAAAAAAGGAGAAGCAAACCTGCCCAAAAAAAGCGTCATAAATATAACTCAAATTTATACCGTAGACGAAAGTGATCTTTTTGAAAAAATAGGCAAGGTAAATAGTGCGAGATTAGAAGAAATATTAAAAGGAATACAGCTGCTTACGGAGCCAAGAGAGTTGTAGATAGGTGACAATCCGTCTGCTCTATCAAATCAGAGAATAGTTCCGGGGCAAAAGGGAGTGTTGTTGATTAATTGATTTAACGGTTCTGTTTTACTGAAATCGCGTGTATGCCAAAGAAAGCATTATATACAATGCACAGGAACCTGAATAATTTTGTCGGTCAAAAGTTCAACCCGTTTAGCGGTGTTGATGATAATACCGTAATCCGCCTTGGTGTCAGCGATAAAATTTTCCAATCCGCACAGAGATTTTCGATTTACAACAGAATTGAGTTTGATCTCAATGGGCACGATACCAAAATCGCCCTCGATAATAAGATCAACTTCGGATTTGTCAATAGTGCGGTAATAGCTAAATCCAAGTTGAGTTGCCATGGTTGACTGTAACCCACGAATAACTTCTTCAATTACAAAACTTTCAAAGGAAAAACCGGCAACAGGGTGCAGGCGCAATTGATCTACGTCTTTAATCCTCAGGAAATAATGCAATATCCCCTGGTCTCTAAAAAAACCTTTATTTGACTTCTGGACTTTTTTTAACAAATTTCCAGTATATGGTTCCAGGTTTCTCCACATGAATGTCTGATGAATAATATCCAAATAGTCTTTAACTGTAGACACACTTATCTCAAGAGCCCTGGCCATATTACTCATATTTAACTGATGCCCGGAAAATTGCGCCAAAAGGGTAAGAAAACGTCTATAATTATGAATATTTAATTTAGGGAACAAACTGCGGATGTCACGTCCAAGGTAATTACTTATATAATTATCCTGCCATTGTTTATAATATTCATTGTTTGACTCGCCCTCAATAAGTGGTTCAGGAAAACCACCTTTGAACCAAACGTGCATTGTCTGATCTATGCTTAGCAGTGATTGCAATTGCATAAAATCTTTTGACCTGGCTTTGGTTACCCCCTCAGCCATAATTTTGTAGAAATCAGAAATTTCTTTTTCGTAGAACTCTCCCTGTTTAAACGGCCACATTTCAACTGTTGCAAGCCTACCAGCAAGACTCTCCGTAATTCCCTTTACAATTTGAGGGGAACTTGAGCCTGTTAGCAGAAAGCGTCCTTTTTTTTTGCGATCATCGTCAATAACACCCCTGAGAACCTTAAAAATCTCAGGATATTGTTGTGCCTCATCAATAATTACCCCATCTGTATTAATGGCAAAAAAGGTAATGGGGTCATTGCTGATCAACTGATAATCATCGGGACTTTCCAGATCATAATATTTCCAGGTTGGCCGTAACTGCTTAACAAGTGTGGATTTGCCACACTGTCGCGAGCCAATAAGTGCAACTACGGGAAACATAGCCAGTAGTTTATTGATTTTTGGTGCAAGATATCGAGTTTTACCCATGATATTTACAAGTTACTCGTAAATATCATGGGTGTCAACAGGTAGTTACAGTACCTCTTTTACACTCTTTAGCGGCAAGGCGTTGACTCATGCTGCAATTACCATAATGGGTACAGTAGACGCCCTGCTGTGCGTAATTAAGGGCGTATTCGGGGACATCTATGATAAAAAGTCCCAAAGGCATTCTGAAAATGTTCATTAGTTCATGCAATAACGCAAGCCTCAAGCCTGCCCCCCCACCTTTTGCCCCCCACCGAAAAAATACCAATAAAAGCTTTCTAATGGACAAACAATCCAGTATGTTACTAATATGGGTACATATTGGAGCTAAGTATGGATATAATTGCACTGAGAAAGAGCATTTCGGCTAAGTATTTTGACTACCAACGTCTTTGCACTGTCATTGTAGGGAAAACTAACAAACGTCGATTTATTGGCCAACTAATAAAGAAAGGGTATATTGTCAGAATAAAAAAGGGGCTTTATGTATGGAGTGAGCAGCTTGACCCAACAGGCTATTCAAAAGAAATACTGTCCAATTTGATCTATGGCCCCTCTTATGTCTCACTTGAATATGCCCTTTCTTTTTACGGGCTTATTCCTGAAAGGGTAGAAGCAGTCACTGCCGTGACATTCAAGAAAAATAAGCTTTTCATAAGTCCAGCCGGTTCCTTTGAATATTCGCATTTGTACAAAGGAGCTTATGCGGCGGGGGTAAAACTCTATACTATCAATCATACAGAAAATTATCTTATTGCCTGCCCCGAAAAAGCGTTGCTTGACTATATTGCTCTTCGTGTAAAGAAAATTGATTCTGACACCCACTTGTCTCAACTTCTGCATGACGACATGAGAATAGATGAGGATGAGTACAAAAAGTTGAATATGGACTTACTTATCAATTATGGAGCATTGTATCGTTCAGCGGCAATTCATAAGTTCATAATAAAGGTTAGTAATGGATAGTATAATATTGCAAATGCTGGAAGAATATGATTGTCGAAACGCCTCTGATTATGAAAATGCCTTAAAGGAGATCATGCAGGAAATTACACTGCTTGGCCTCTGGCGCTCTAAGTTTTATGAACACGCTTTATTTTATGGCGGTAGCGCCTTGAGAATTTTACACGGCCTCACCCGATTCTCAGAAGATCTCGATTTTTCTCTGTTGAAGCCAAATCCTGACTTTGATTTTTCAAAATATTATGCTGCCATAGCGACTGAATTAGAAGGGTTTGGTTTTGATGTTGACGTACAATCGAAACACAAGTCGATTAATTCTCAAATAGATTCTGCTTTTATTAAGGCCGGAACAAAAATAAATTTTATCAGGATTGGAGTACCGGGGAGGATTCTGGATCGCTTGCACCATAATCAAAACATAAAAATAAAACTTGAAATTGATATAGACCCGCCAGGAAACCATGGAGTTGAAGTTAGAGACATATACCGGCCAATTCCCTTTCAGATTAAAACCATGCCAATTGCTGATCTTTTTGCGGGTAAGATTCACGCTATACTTGCCAGAAACTGGCAGACAAGGATAAAGGGAAGAGATTATTATGATTTCCTCTGGTATCTTGGCAGAAATTCTGCTCTAAATCTCAAGCATTTAGAGACAAGACTACAGCAAAGTGGTCACTTGGATGGCCCGCTGACCGAAAATCTCTTCAAAGAAATTATTACCCAAAAATTCAAGGTAATTAATATTGA
>VAPG01005822.1_pt1 | contig 15223 bp, 16 predicted proteins | sample 3393851 | NCBI WGS metagenome assembly VAPG01 (sample SAMN08290438, study PRJNA428436) | hydrothermal vent metagenome | isolation source: Deep-sea hydrothermal vent chimney | place: Atlantic Ocean: South-mid Altantic Ridge | depth 2194 m m
AATTTTTATGCATTTCACAGATGCTGTTTCAATCCACGCGCCCGCGAAGGGCGCGACATAGCTATAATAAACTCCTGATTTTAAAAGAACAAATATTGTTTTTCCGCTAACCTAAAAACAACTTACATATTTAGAACATGTTAATTAATAACTTTTAACTTTTTTCTTTTTCTTTCAGTATATTAAGCGAACCGCTAACCCTTTAGTGTTTTACTGAGAACACATGGTTAGCGATTAAAGAATTAAAGCATCATTGACAGGATCTGCTACAGGTTTGGCACCTATATGTTCAATTTTCTGACGGCCTTTTTTCCCAAGCATATAAAATCTAAGGCTGTCTTCTTTATGATTATAAATATTTATCAATTCGTCTTTTAGTGTAACAAATTGCGCAGGTGTTACTTCACATTCAAATACGGAATTTTGTACACGCATTCCGTAATCCAGGCAGGTTTTTGCTATATTGCGTAGACGCCTTTTACCACCATCAGATGTAACACAAACATCATAAGTAATGAGTACAAGCATAATTATTTCACCAGATAAGGTGGATAATATTCGGTGTCGCCACGTATGTGCCTGGCTAATAACATCGCCTGACAATGAGGAAGCAAACCAATAGGAACTTGCTCCTGTAAATAAGGATGCATTATTTCTACCTGTTTACGTTCCTGCCAGGCGGTTAAAAATGTTTTTCTGGCATCGTCTTTTAAACGCACAGCACCACTGGCTTCGGTAATAAAATCATTTAACTGAATTTGTTTACGATTAATTAATGTCAGCACAAAACGATCTGCCCACGGGGCACGGAATTCTTCGAGTAAATCTAATGCGAGGCTAACACGGCCCGGTCTATCCTGATGCAGGAAACCAACATAAGGGTCGAGACCAACGCCCTGTAGCGCTGATGAGCATTCATGTGTAATAAGCGTATAGGCAAAAGACAGTAATGCATTGACCGGGTCGGTTGGTGGACGACGAACTCTGCCACCGAAGGTGAAGCCAGTGCCACGTAATAGTTCATTAAACACACTAAAATAAGCACTGGCTGCGTCGCCTTCTATTCCCATGCACTCGCTAACTTCTTGTGCGTGTTGAACACGACGTAAACTGGTGGCAAGTCTTTTTATTGCCTGGGCGAGCGCGGGATTATCACCATGATTGCGAACCTCACGCATCAGTACAGATCGACCATTCGCTATTTTTGCAGCAACAAACAATCGTGCAACTGCAACTGATTTTTCTTCATCATCTGCCCAACGATACTGAACACGGCGTAGTAAAACATTCCCTGTTTGTTTACCCTGCACTCGCGCAAGAAATTTTCCGTACTCAGTATAAAAAGATAAACCAATGCCCTGCTCGCCACAAAACCCCATTAAAAAAGGAGAAACGGACACCTGACCAAAACATAAAATATTACTGATACTAATCGCCGGAAACTGTCCTAATTTATCTTTGCCCTGTTTAATAACAACAGTTTCCCGCTCTTTGTGCAGGTAGCTTTCCTGCCGGGTGATATAGAGTGTGTTGAGAAGTTTTTTCATGGCTCTTTATCCGCAGTTTTCTTACGCACTGTTTTTTTGATAGTTTTCTTAGCCGTTGAAGGCAAATAATTTTCAGAGGTAATCACTTTTTTACCGGTTTTAGCTTCCAGTTCTTTGCGCGCTTTTTTGGCAATGCCGCCACCAGTTTTTGCTACCGTTTTATTTTCTTCCATCCCTGTAGCATCTTCAGTTTCAGCAATCTGGCGTGTGGACAATTCAGCAAGTGCGGTAAAAATTAATTCTGCTTCACTCATGTGATCACGTAAATTTTGAGTTTTCAGCCCCTTTAATTTCTTATGATCTTTTAAATTAACCTCTGACCATTCCTGGTGAATGATATTAGTAAGAATGGCAAATTCTTCACCCTGCTTAATGTCGTGATTGCTCCAGTAATCAGTGAGTTTGTTACGAGTCTCCTGCCCCATCATGCGCTGCTGAATCCATTTTTCACTACGACCATGTTTCTGCCAGGTTTCTCTAGCGCGATTAAGAGACATAGCCGGATCGGCCATTTCCTGCATTCGTTCATAACCGACTTTAGCTAACCAAAGTTTGATAGGTTCTGCTTTGGGACTGGGCACAGACTGCACCAGACGTAGCAAAGTTTCAGCTGTAGCAACATCGGTGAGGTATTTTTTCCCATCTGAAGCAGTTAGTTTCAGTCGGTGACAATTTGTCACCGACTGGTTACCTTCCTTATCAAGCCGCTGTTTCAGCTTGTTCCAATATTTTCGAGCTGTTTGATAATCAGCTTGCTGAGTCAACACCCGTACAATATCAATCACCGAAAACCACCATATTTCCAATTCGTCATCGTACACACGGCGAATCTGGTAATCCTCAAATAATGTCATATCAGTTTTCATTTTTTTCCAGCGTCCCTACAGTTTTATCTTTCAGTAAGATCTTTATTTGCTGGATGGCAATCTGGTTCAAGCGTGTTAAACGCTCACCTTGCGTTAATCCATCGTTAATAAATACTGCATTCAGGTTTTCCATATTGGCAAGACAGACCAGTTGTGAGGCATTGGCAAAATCACGAATATTACCGATTTCATCAGGATTTTCGGTTCGCCACTGGCTGGCTGTTTTACCAAACAGCGCCATATTGAGAATATCGGCCTCTGAAGCATACACATAGCTGATTTGCTGTTGGTTCAGGGTGACAGGTATCAAATTATGCTTGATTGCATCAGTATGTATGCGATAGTTAATTTTTGTGAGATTACGGCGAACATCCCAGCCTAGTTGTTTTTGTTCTTCATCTTTAAGGCGTTGAAACTCTTTAATGAGAAAAATCTTAAACTCAGCACTAATCCACATAGCAAATTCAAAAGCGATGTCTTTATGTGCATAGGTGCCACCATAACGACCCGCTTTAGCCGTTAGACCAATAGCACCTGTTTTCATCACCCACTCCTTAACACTGATTTTGTAGCTGTTTAAACCAGCATAACTTTTAATTGTGGCGAATTCGCCATAATTAAAATCAGGGTTATGTATCCGTTCCCAAATCCCCAGATATTCAACCGTGTTTCTATTTCTGAGCCAGTCAGAAATAAAAAAATCACCATCTTTAGCTTTTATCATATCCGTCAAGGATATGTAGTCATTCGATGCCACTGCTATGTTTTCACCCAGAATAGTGACTATTCGATTTTTTTTAGCCATTCATTTTCACCATGAACACATCAGTTTTCATCTATTGCACTCCCTGTTATTTCTGTAAAAAGTCCTTCAATATAATTAACCGAGCGATCACGCCGAAAAGTATCCGGCTCACATAAATCCAGTAATGAGCAGGCGCGGCAGCGTTTCTTGTCATCTGTGGGTAAAGGCGTGGCACCAGCAGCCAGCAGTTTATGTGCCCCTTCAATCGCTGCAAGTGTCACCGCCCGCAATGAATCATCAAACAATACCGGCTCACGTTTCCTCACCTGCCAGTACCACATTGCCCCTTCTTCAATGTTTATTCCACGCATTTCTTCAAGGCACAATGCCTGGGCACAAAGTTGAATTTTGTCCCAATCTTCTTTTTTTGGCTTACCACGTTTATATTCCACAGGAAAATATTTAGAGGCGGGTTTGCCTTCAATTTCCAGCAGGTCGAGTTTGCCGGTAAGATGTAATTGTTGTGACTTGACGGCAACGCTGCGTTCAAAACGTACATTACCTCGTTGCTCTGGCTCGCAACTGTCGACACGCTCGTGTAATAAATTGCCGTGTGCGGTAAAAAAGTTTTCTGCCCAGACCTGTTCGATATGGATTAAGGCAAACTGACGTGGGCAGTAGGCGTAGTGTTGCAGGGCAGAGAGCATGATAGTGCGTGCATCGTCACTCATTTTTTCTTGTCTTTATTCTGCAACGCTACCAGCTTGTCAAAATCTGATTCAAATAACCTGTCTTGAACAATGCGATATTTTTCAAATTCTAACTCAGCAAAGTTTTTAGCTACCTCAGCACTAATTTCCCCTGCATTTTTCAGGATTTCTTTTTCATTGAAATGAAGGAATGCATCAAGTTTTTTAGTCCAATCGTGCATACTCATGACTTGCATGTTCCTGGCCTGCATTTCTGCATAATCCAGGTACATTGATACAATACGGTTCAGCCCATCCAGTTCTGCTTTGTTCAAGTAATTTTTAGCAACCAAAACATCAAGTTTGCGAACTCGACCTGAAGGCGCATTTTTCCATGAAGTAAGCCCCATGTTCTGTTTTCGACTATCAGCCCGAGTATGGATAATTTCTGCAGCTGTCTGCTGTGTGATAGCCCAATGTAATTTATTTTGCACTGACGCAAAAAATCTTCTTGTTTCTTCCGCATCCTTCCTGTAGTCCACACTACATTGAGCGTAGATGTCTGTAATCTTCTGATAAAAACGACGTTCACTAGAGCGGATGTCACGAATACGCTCCAGTTGTTCTTCAAAGTAATCTTTGCCAAAGATATAATTAGGGTTCTTAAGTCGTTCATCATCCATGGTAAAACCCTTGATGATGTACTCTTTAAGGCGCTCCGTTGCCCAAATGCGAAATTGTGTTGCCTGTATTGAGTTGACACGATAACCCACTGAGATAATGGCATCAAGATTGTAAAAATTAGTCTTATAGCTTTTACCATCCTGAGCAGTTAGTTCCATTTTGGAACTAACTGAATCCTTGTCTAACTCACCAGATTCAAAAATATTTTTCAGGTGTTTGGTGATTGCTGGTCGCTGCACCCCGAAAAGCTCGGCAATTTTGTCCTGAGTCAGCCAAATATTCTCATCTTTTAAAAAAATCTCAACCTTTACTTTATTCTCTGGCGTGGTATAGAGAAGAAACTCAGTAAATGAATTCGTAGGGTTATTTCTGGTTTTTTTTCTACTCATTCGGGTTTGTCTTTGGTTTTGTAGATGATGAGTTGGGTGGTGGGTGAATAGGACATTTAAATAACACCACCATTTTCTTTAAAAAATACTTCTGGGTCTATAATTCCGGCCATAATACCTAAAAACTCGGGGTCATAATCATATCTGTCTATCCATGAATAAATGTCATCCTGTTTACAACCTGCAATAGGATTCAAGTTGAATTTTTTAATCTTATTAGCCCATAGCTGTACTGAATTATTTTGTAAGTCTTGCCAATTAACCGGAACCCCTTGTTCAAGTTTTTTAACTAATTCTTTATCTATAATTACAGTTGCCGTATCAGAGTCAATAATCTGATACGCAGCCGATACTTCCTGAAACCCCTGTTTTTCCTCTTCTGACAACAGTAGTTCTGATTTGATTTTTTTCTCTGGAAACCGAGAAAGTTCTTTGCGAATAGCTTTACTACAAAGTTCACTACTATCCATTTCGTCACTAACCATTTCCGACCATAACTTATTAAAAATATCAGATGACTCATTAAAACCTGGGTGATGATTAAGACCATCTTCAGCAAAAACAGAAAAATCAAACAATCGACCAAAAGTTCGCTTTCCGTGACGATTTATCCGCCCTGACACTTGCAAAAAACTGGTTACTGAACAGGTTTCTCGAAAACCAATGGCAAAATCCAAATCGACACCGGCCTCAACACAACTGGTGGCAATCAAATACCAGGGGCGATGATTCCAGCTACTATCATCTTGCCTATTAATTACTTCGGTCAGCATTCTATCTCGATCCTTGGGTGCCAGAGCAGTTGATAGATGCAAAACAACTTTATTGGATAATTCCTTTTTCTTGTCATCTAAGCTTCTTGCCAGTGTATCAGCGATGACCGCTGCCGATTGCACGGTATTTAAAATCACCAAACACGATGGCTTGTCTTGATTAATAAACTCTTCCCATGTTGCATTAGATTGTAACCGTGTAATCAGATCATCACGTTTTAATGAATTTTCTATTCGATCAAAAATAACCCGTCGACTCTCTGCCTGTTGTGTTTTTGCTTTTAATGATTCAGATAATAAATCAGGCAAAGTACGAATACCTTCTTCACTGACCAAATATTTATCATTCCAAAACTTAACCATCGAACCTGAGGAAAAGACTAAGTTGCATCGCCATGTGTCAGCCAGTTGCTTTATCCAATACCAACTAATATTTAATAATTCAGCAGGCAAACAGGCATGAGATTCATCAATAAAAATCGCAGCACCTACCACATTGTGTAGTTTCCGAAGTTTTGATGGATTCGAAGACGCTAGTGTTTCAAAAAACTGTACGGCTGTGGTGACGACAATGGGTGCTTGCCAACTAGCAGCATATTGGCGCATATCCTTGTCACTGAAATCTGCTTTGTGATGATGCGCAACAACAACCGATGCGGCATCTTCGCCATCTAACACAATCGCCTTACGTAAAACCTTTACCGTCTGATCAATGATATTAGAGAAAGGTGCAATAACAAATATTCGACTGGAGTCATCTTTAATTGCACAGCGAAGTAAATAAGCCATAACCGAGGTTGTTTTTCCCAAACCTACCGGGGCTGAACAAGCGACCAAACGAGAATCAAATAATTCTCCATTAAAGCAACATCGATAAAATTCACCTCGCATTTGATTACGATCACTATTAGGATCACTACTCGAATCAACCACCTTTTTGATATAACTATCTAAAGCCAACAAGCGTTGTTGCCAGCGAGTCTCGGCAGGTTTAAAGCATGTCATCGGCTTTCCCTGACTGTAACAAGCTGCACTACTGTGGTCTGCCTCAACTAGGTTAGATAACATCAAACGCGGCGTTAAACTACTGGACGGAAGTTCCAAGCTGAGCTCTGGCCATTGTCCGCAGGATTTTATCTGTCGTTGCTTATAAATCTCGATTCTTTCGTTCGTGGTAATTATGGCACTTTTGTGCTTATCAAAATCTGCCGTAAGTTTGTCTCGGTGATAACGCCCTCCCCGTAGACTGTAAGGTGACAAAGTTAGCTGAAACTTCTGCCTTAACTGTTTGATAAAATATTTCTCAGTTTTCTTATTCGGCAAACCCGGCGCATGATGTCCACGAATTAGCCAGCCCAGCAGTTCATTTTTCATCTCATCAGCAACGCTAACACCCGCTTCAATATGATCTATTGGCAAGCGGCCTGAATCTTCACCACGAAATATTCGCTGAATAGACTCATCCAGTTTACCCATATCGTGCAACATCAATGCCGCTTTAAAGGTAAGACGTAGCGGGGCTTTTTCAGCATCAACTAATTTTGAAAACGACAAAAGATAATCGAATAAATCAAGCCCATAATCCAGCATCTCACCAATATGATCGGCATACCAGTGAGCTTCCCACTCAAGGTTTTCTTTAGGTGGTGTGTGAGCAAGATAATCCACTATTCATTCACTAAATCACGCACATCTTTAAATCGGTCTAGCAAATTTCCCAAATCATCTTGCTCAGGAATAACATAATCGTCCGCTGATGTTGAATGTATTACACCTGCTTTTAATTTAGGTGTTAATGCATTAATAAATAAATGCTCAGGACAAGAACCCAAGGTGTTTTTATGCTCCGCAAACCAGGCGTGTAAAACCGAAATTTGTGGCCGAATCGCAGATGCGGTGTGTTGATAAACATAAGGCAGCATAAATTTTAGTAAATCCAAATCTTCTGTAGTTGCACCTGTTTTTTTAGCAATGCTCGGATTCACAAAAATAGGAATACAGTAGATACCATGCTGCACCACCCGAAATGCTAAGGGAGCCATCCCGCGATCTTTATCAGCTTCTACTCCTGATTTATTCGTATAGGTCATTCGAACAACATCGATGGGGGCAATCGACATACCCACACCTATTTGTGTTGTGCCTGTATTAATTAAATGCGCGTATCCTCCATCATCTTTCTTCTTTTTTTGCTCTTTACTTAATTCTTTATCTTTTAATGACTCCAGAAAGGTATTACCAAACATACGAGCATCCCAAAAGGCTCGCATAAATTCTGCTTTATCCATCGCCTTAATAACATCCCGATCACGACCACGTTCTTCAAGAATCCTAAAATTATCTGGATCAAGACCCAGTTTCTTTTTGGCCTCTTCAAAAACTTCAGAATAAATCTTAACTTCTGAATTAACTTCCGATTCTCCACTGACCAAATCCCTTAACTTACGCTTTAGTGAAACAGGCGAGATCATTCCCAGGCCATCCAGCTCACGAGTTCTCGGTTCTGATTCCATATCTGGATCACCGTTCGGGTTGGACATAGTGACATCTAAAACTAATAAACCAACATGGCGATTAAAAGGTGCATTCATTATTTTTCTCCCTGATCATTATTTGATGTGTTTTTTTGTTCAAAAGGGCGGCCAGCTAAATAGCCCAGCATAAGTTCTGATTTGTAAGTATCAGATTTAGTTATAGAACCTGATAAGAAGGCATTTAACGCCTCCGCTTGTTTGCTCATCCAGATTTGAGCAAAGATAGCTGCGGTTATTGCCTTATCTTCTGATCGAGTATTCTTGGCCATCATTCGCTTAACCCAGGAATCATATGGCCTCCTGCGAGTGGCCATAAAATCCATTGCTTTAACTGGGTTTTGTAAAGCCATTCCATACACTTGATTTCCGATTAACGTATTTGGAATATCTCCTTTACGTTCACTTTTGCAGTAACCAATATGCAATTCATCCATAGCAGAACATAACTGTCCTAACTGAAAAGAAAAATCATTCATATAAATCTCCTTTGTTCGTCTAATTTTGTATAAGAGTACAGACACCAATGTAACTGCACTCAAAGCTTGTGCATTAAATTTAGGGTTAGTTTTTACATGAGCCTTGGCTTGCAACACACTCTGTAACCGGCTCAAAGTACAATAATTCAATAGAGGCTGATATTGCTCAGAAATACGTTGTAAACAATGCTTTGCCAAGACTTGATTGTTTTTCCCTAGAAATAATTTCATCACATCAGCAAAACTGATTCCGGGTAAACTTGTCGATGCCGTACCACCTCGAATGTATTTTTGACGTGACAAGTATATTATCTGCTGTGGGCTGATTACCCAGGGCGAGCACATCTTCTTTTCATTTTTATGAACCTGAGCATACAACTTGAGATCAGGTGAATTTTGACAAGCCTGCTGCCACTTCTTAACTGCCTGAATTAACTGATCAACTTTGGCTGTCGTACTGAAATTTATTTTGTGTTTACCATCATCAATTTTGATCAATTCAAAAAAATCAACCACAGAGTCAAGACTCAAACTCCTACTTTTAAATGATGCCAATACCGACTCAGTTGCATCAAGATAATCATCAAAGTCTTCGACTTCCGACTCTCCGGTAACCAATGGTGTTAGCATCAATCCAAAATCATCCTTGCAATATGCCAACAATAGGCGGGATGATGGTAATTTAGACCAAGCCTTATCTTTAAACTTCTCTGAATTAATAAATAGAATGCTTGCTGCTAACTTTAGAGAAAGCTGCTCAGACAATGAGTATGCTTCAACACTTGAACGACCATATCGTGCAACTGTTGGCCCACTTGTTTTTGCGGATTTAGTAAACAAAATAGTGGGGCCTACAACTGCTAGCTTTTCTTTGGGAAATTTATTATTTACTACCTGTCCATTTTTTCCCGTTAAAGCACACTCCGCGTTTCGTATTTTTTTATTAGCTTTCAATTCTGCTTCAAACAGCGCCTTTGAAAGATCAGCTACTTGATCTCTGGATGATGCATAGATATCGATGTCGGCTTCCGGAAAACAATCAAGCATTAATGTGACACGTTTTCCATCTTTAACCTCACCTTTAGGTGTCACATCATCACCAAATAGCAAAGTACAAATATGCTTCAAACTAAAGGCATCCGCCCCTTGTAGAGCAGAGTCAATCAACTGGTCGGTGACTTGTTCTAGTATTTCTACTCCAGTTTCAGTTTGACTGTATCGATCAAACAACTGGTTAACAGCCTCACTACCATCAATACCAGCCAACTGATCTTTACGTGCCAATATTTGCTTTCGATAACTAGGCCAAATTTTGATATGTGACAAATTAGCTGGATACTGTTGCGACAAGCGTTCAATCAATTCACGATATTCTGCTTCACTTGGTTTAATGAACTTTTCTTTCCAGACAAGATAATCTGCATGCCCACTCGCTAACAACGGGTAAACAACCTTAACCGCCGGAAACTGATTCTTATTACCATTTCCCAGAGACCAACTGTCCTGAATCTGCTCTTTGGTCATTAACTTAACTGAGGATACCTGACCATGCTCATCCAACATCACCCGAAATGTGGTACCCATACCTGGTGACTGAATATCGTTATGCTTAATTGGTGGGGATTCACCAACGGCCTCCAATCCCCGATAAATTGAATAGAGTTCATTCAGCATAGCAAAATTCTCCCTTTTTAATCCACGCTTCATCACCTTGCTGGAAGCGCGGTTTGTACTGACCATTTACCGCTTTATCAAAGACCTGATTAAGTACCGACACCAAATCCAGATTGATTTCAATATCAACCTCAGTTGTATCAGGCAGGGAATCATCATCACGAAGCGGCCCCCAATAACTGGGGACAAACTCATTCCAGCCAAGTGCGGGGGTTTTATGACATTGTCCTTTTTTAATCGTCGTTTAAATATTGCCTCCAAAGCATGACAAGGATTATCACCATGTTTTAAATGCTGACCACTACCATTTTCAACCACACCATAAATTCGATAACAAACATCGACAAGAATTAAACTTGAAAATTGAAAGTTAACCTTTTTCTTATCCTTTAATGAGCCACGGTAGTTATTGGTATACTTTTGAAAACTCATATTGCCACCGCTGGTGCCTTTTCTCTTGCAGACTTCTACTCTCGTCGGTCGAATCCATGCTTTACCATCATTAAAAAATGCTATCGACTCAAATATCCCTTTCACCGCAGACCACGTTGGTACTGGATAGCTGGTAGGCGTTGCACCGGTATCCGGCCTAGACCACATTGCAAAAGGGCCAGATATTTCCATTGAAATTTCGTATTTATTCATTTTTTCTCCCGTTTATGAATCAACTTGCCAGCCACCCACAAAAAAAACAGTTTTCAACCCAGCTGCACATTTATACCACATTCTCAAATCATGAGAATACAGATGATTCTTATATTTATTTCTGTCGGGTTACGATCAAAGAGCGACCTAACCCGACCTACTGGTGATTATCATATTGCTATCAGGTTTTATTCAGCAGGGTCATTGTTTATGTCGTTTCTAACCAAATCATCCAGCGCACCCGGAGCCAATACTATTTTCATCTTTTTCTTTAACTTCACCACTTTAGGATCAAAATTTTTCATAATATCTTCATGCTCTTTTTTCAAAAAATCTTCTGCTCTGGCAACTTCCAATTCTGCCCTTTCAGTGACATGGCTTAACTCTGTTGTCAGTGTTTTACAATCGGCTAAAAAATGTTTCCAGCGAATTTGTTTTAGTGCGGCTTCATTGTTAAATATATAATTCCTGTTTAGCTCACCTTTCCGGTTAATATCTTCTATAAAAACAGCGGGGGAAGCTCGGGTAAATTCTTTACTTAATTCCAGCCAACGCTGTTGTGTATAACGATACCAACGGCTTTTTAGTTCATCTAACTGTTTTTCCTTGCCAGCAGCATCTACTTGCATATCCCAGCGAAAGCCACCTTTTACCTGTTTGCCATTTTCTTTGCCTTCTATATATTCATGGGGTATTAGCTTTTCGATAAGGTCGCGGCTTTTATCTTCCATTTCATCTGTTAAATAACCCGCTAATGAATACAGGTTGGCATAATAAAATTGATCATTAATTATTAATCTGACCCAACGTGAAAAGCGGAATGCGTAGTAGTCTCTTGCTACATAGCTTTTGAATTCTTTTTTATTCGCCTGTTCCTGAAATAGATGATCGTCGTAGTCATAATCATACAGGCTATTAAAATCCAGCAAGCTTACATTTTCGGCCATGCTTTCATTGAGAAGAATATAATCATCGCCTATACCTGTAACTAAAAGTTTTGCCCAGTTGAGATTATCCAATTTTGATAGTGGTAGCTCACTCCAGATTTCACCGGCATTTTCAGGTGTGCTTTTAAAATCAAGCAAGCTATTTAACAATATGCTCTCGACTTTATTTTGTGCAGCTTCATTCATGGTTGCCCGAAATTTTTCCTGCTGCTCCAGCGGCCATGAATAGTAACTATTGTCGGCGACTATTAATGCTTTCCTGGCTGCTGCTTTAATTTTATTATTGTTCATTTTTTTCTTCGACTAGATATAGCTCTCGGCCATCTTTTTGCATGACGCGGCACATCTCTAAATAATAGATGTTGGCACGTTTGGAGTGCAGTATGGTTTTTAAATCAGTGAGTTGATCCATTTGTTATTCCTGTGATCGAGCCTGAGATCAGGTTTAATAATAAACCTCGATTTCTATTCTTGACCACGGATTATCGGCGTGCGATAGCCGGGTTATCCTGCTGCTGAGGTATTCACCTCTATCTATCATCTGACTAATGCCCATGTTTCCGGTTCCTGGAATATGCCCCAGCATATTACCCTTCCAGTAGACTTCAATCGCGCGTTTATCATATTTGTTATCAGGTACGCGTCGTAGCTGTACTGTATCACCAATTTTTATGTGGTTAAACAGCCGTTCACCTTCGTAGTACCGAAATCCGGCGATGGTGGTTTCCAGCAACTTTACTGGTTTTTGTTCTAATAATTTTTGTTGTGTTGTACTGTTCACTGGCAGTGCCGTTGTACCTGCCAGCCCCAGTATGGTTTGTAAAAAGCTGCGTCTTTTCATTTTTGCCTGCCTCTTAATAATGTCCTTGTTCTTATTATCCTGAGGCAGTGGCTCATTTGGTGAGCTAGTGGTTTATTTTTTTGATTTCATGCGCTGATACGCAACTAAATATAGTTGCATATCAGAAAAATTTGATTACAATAATGTCTATGAGCAAAAAGGATAAGCTGAAAAGGAAGTTATTAAGCGGGTCTGATTTTACCTGGCAGGAACTGGTTACTTTGTTAAAGTTTCTGGGGTTCGAGGTAATGCAAGGTAGTGGGTCACGCGTTAAATTTGATGATGGTATTGCTGATCACATGATTAATCTGCACCGGCCACATCCAGGCAATAATTTAAAACGATACGCGATTAAACAGATCATCGCTAAGTTAAGGGCACTTCTATTAATTGCTTGTGCCCTCTGGCTTTACGGCCAGCTCAGAATCAAGACGTGCTTTTGAAGCCATGCTTATTACCTGTCAAAAAAGTGCAACGCAGAGTCTGAGCTGGCCGTAAAGCCCCGTAGGGCGTGACCTGAAACATGCATCTGCTGTGTTGTGAACCTTGAGAATGGAATGACCATTCTGCTGCGGCTCACGCCTTGCAGCTACATGCTTCAGGGCGCGCAGAGGACATAAGCAATTAATAGAAGTGCCCTTAAGTGAGGTTGATTTGTTATGAAATTTTTGAGATATAAAGGATTCTATGGCTCTATTGAAGTAAGTCTGGATGATGATTGTTTATTTGGAAAGCTGGAGTTTATTGATCCACTGGTAAATTATGAAGCTGATACGGCGCATGGCCTGGAGCAGGCTTTCAAAGAGGCAGTTGATGATTACCTGGCTGATTGCAATGCACTTGGCAGGGAGCCTGCAAAACCATATAAGGGGTCATTTAATGTACGTGTTGGCTCAGAGCTTCATAAAAAAGCACTTATAGCGGCTAAAGAAAAAAGTATGAATTTAAATGAATTTGTCAGACAGTCTATTCAGCAGGCAATAACATCTTCCTGATTTTTACTGATAGAGTTCACTCATACAACGAATCTTTCTTTTTACGGCATTACGCAGACTTGCCGGTTTTATCACCTCCACATCACTGCCATATTTCAGAATGTCCATAATCAATTCAGTCGGGTTGCCATAAGGCAAACGCAATTCATAGTAACCATTATCTAACCATGCTGATTCTTGTTGCGGATGCCATTGTTCTTCGGCTACCCAGCGGGCGCGTTCCGGTGTGAAGTGTAAAACGGCGGTGTGTTTGGCGGCACCGGAAAATATACCAAATGCGCTGCTGAAATAGTTATTGAGTTCGTCTTCGCTAATGTGTTTGGCTTTTTGTTTTAATTCACGGGCGTACTCAATACGTTCGACAGCGAAGGTGCGAAATTCATCTCTCAGGTGACACCAGGCATCCAGGTACCAGTTATTACGATAATAAATCAGCCGTTGTGGGGAGACTGTGCGACTGCTCGCTTCGGTGTTTTGTCGACCTCGATAGCTGATGTTAAGTTGTTTGCGTTGTAACACGGCATTGGTGGTGTGTCGAAATATGGTGTTGTCGAAATGTCTGTTAGCAATAGAGAGGATGCGGATGCGTCTGCTTATTTCATCGCTTGATTGCCCCGTTTTTTCAAGCAGGGTTTCAATACGTTCGCGCAACGGGTTAATCTGCTGGCTGTAAATGCCGGGGTCAACGCGTTCGAGCAAAGTGTGCGAAGTAAGCAAGGCGTGTAACTCGGAGGTATTAAACCAGAGACCGGGTAATTCGTATGGGTGGTCGCCATATTGGTTCTGGTCATAGTAATAGCCGTTTTTTTGTCGGTCGTATTCGATGGGGGCATCCAGATACAGGCGCATTTTTCCTATCAGGCGAGTGGCGCTTGATTTTGCACATTCGAGCTCTTGCATGATGCGCGTGAGCGGAACGGGGTGTTTATGGCTGCTTAATAATCCATGCAATGCGTAAAATCGGTCGAACCTTTCCATTGCTACCTCCTGGCATGTCGGTGAGCATCTTAACGATACAGGGAAGCCGAAGCCAGTTCGCGGGTGTAGTCATGCTGCGGATGGTTGAATACCTGCTCGACATCGCCCTGCTCAACAACTTTTCCCTGGCGCATGACGATGACGCGATGCGCCATGGCGCGCACCACGCGCAAGTCATGACTGATGAACAGGTAGCTGAGATTGCGTTTTGCCTGAAGGTCGGCCAGCAGTGCCAGCACCTGTTTTTGCACGGAGACATCAAGTGCGCTGGTGGGTTCGTCGAGCAGGATGACATCGGGTTCGAGAACCACGGTGCGGGCGATGGCGATGCGTTGTCGCTGACCGCCGGAAAACTCATGCGGGTAACGCCACAGCACATCTTCATCCAGGTCGACTTCGTGCAGGATGGCGATGATTTTTTGCAGCCGTTGCTGTGCATC
>VAPG01002936.1_pt1 | contig 15193 bp, 11 predicted proteins | sample 3393851 | NCBI WGS metagenome assembly VAPG01 (sample SAMN08290438, study PRJNA428436) | hydrothermal vent metagenome | isolation source: Deep-sea hydrothermal vent chimney | place: Atlantic Ocean: South-mid Altantic Ridge | depth 2194 m m
CCAGCGAAACTCTTCGTAGGATTATAACCACCAGCACATCCAGCCAATGTTCCCAAAACTGCCGCACCTGCAATGAATTTTTGATATGGTTTCATAATTATTAAAGAGACCCTATATTTATAAATCTTTCGGTCATTCACCACTAAGAAGTTAATACCGGTTTGCGCGTATTATCAAATAATAGAAAGTAATATAAACAATAAAATATACATTTCAATGTGAAAGAGAGGATTTCAGCAAGCATTACGAAAGAGACAAATAAAAAGATAGACAGATTGCTGAAACAGGGAAAATTTAGAAATAAATCCCACATAATTGAGTCGGCAATAGAGTTATTAGAAAAAACGGAGGGGGCGAAGTGAAAACCAATCGTGCCCAGGTCACAATCTTTATCATCGTCGGTGTTTTAATTGTATCGTCGGTATTAATACTAATCTATCTCATAAGAGAACCAAAAACGACTACTCCGACGAACGAAAATCCAAAAGCCATCGTAGATAAATGTGTTAAGGATGTGGTCCAAGATTCAATAAAAAAGATGATGACAAATGGAGGACAAATAACGCCGTCACTGTCAGTGAAATATGAAGGACATAGGTATAATTATTTATGTTATCAGGCAGATTTTTATCTTGCTTGTTACGATATACATCCAATGTTAGAAAACCAAATTGAAAACCAAATTCTTGAAGACACGAGAGAAAGCGTTCAGGGCTGCTTTAATTCTATGCGGGAAGAATTGGAAAATAAGGGATATACTGTTAAAGGTGGAGGAACAAAATATTCAATAAATTTACTCCCGGGATATGTTGAGGTTAATCTTAAAAAAAGAATTGATATAGTTTCACCGACGGGGGCGACACAAAGCGTAAGCGATTTTAACACAAGAATTTTATCCCCGATATACGGAATGGTTTTAGCCGCAAGGCGTATCGTGAACACAGAATCACAATTTTGCAATTTTGAATACAATGGCTATATGCTTTTATACCCTCAATATAATATAAGAAGAATAGACTACGAGGGAAGCAAAATTTATAAAATAATTGACAGAAAAACAAGAGATGATTTTAAATTTGCAGTGAGGAGTTGCGTATTTCCTCCAGGAATATAATGGAAAACAAAAAAATAATTGCGAGCTTTGAACTAACAATAATGATTGTTTATCTGTTCGCATTTTCTTACGGAATTTCTATGACCGACGGAACATTCCAACAACTCAAAAACAAATACACAAAGATTGAAGCACAATCAAAAATAAACCCAAAAACACCGATGACAGTATCAATTTTCAGTTTTATTTTAAATCAAATAAAAAAACCAATGGTCCCCGTCGTAAGTGCTATGGACGCGGGCTGTTGTTCAGTTGCGCACACAGGGGAAAAATGTGCAACGACAACAAGAGATCTTTGCTCTGGAGAATTCTCAAGCGGAACACTCTGTAAAGATACCTCATTTTGCCAAAAGGGATGCTGTTTTGATGCAAACACAGGGGTCTATGACAAAAATGTCTTAAAATCAGACTGCCAGACAAATTGGAAGGCAGACCCAAATTGCAATATGCCACAAGCTAAACTCGGATGCTGTGTCGTCGGAGACACAAGTTTTTTTGATACAGAGGGGCAATGTAAAACAAGAACGCAAACTTTCGCACAGGGAAACAGCCCAATTGTAACTTGGACAACTGATTCCAGCGAGGTGCAATGTCTAATTTTATCAAAAAATCAAAATACAGGAGCGTGTGTTCTCCCAGATAAAGACTGTCAATCTACAACAGAGACAGAATGCAATGGATTAGACGGACAATTCAACGAAGGCTATCTCTGCACCGCACCGTCGCTGAACACCACATGCAAAATGACAAAACAAACAACTTGTGTGGACGGCAAAGACGGAGCCTATTTTCTTGACTCATGCGGAAATATTGCAAATATATATAATTCAAAAAAGGCAAAAGACCAGTCATATTGGGAAAAAATAATATTGCCAGAAAATAGTTGCGGAGCAGACTCATCCGACGCGAACGCAAATTCTACGAGTTGCGGAAACTGCAACAGATTTAGGGGAAGTATTTGCAGGTCAGCGATAAAAAATAATTTCAAAGTAAATATGGGCGACTCATATTGCAAAGACACATCTTGCACATTTAATGGAGTGAAATATAAAAACGGAGAATCATGGTGTGTCTACGACGGGCAAATAGGAAATGGAAACGATGTCGTCGGTTCAAGGCACTGGAAATATGTTTGTACTCAGGGAAGAGTTCAGGTAGAACCGTGCGCCGATTACCGAAACCAAATTTGCATTCAGTCAGACACAAAATCAAAAAATGGGGAAAGTGTTGTATTCAGAAACGCAGCTTGTGTCGCAAATAATTGGAGACAGTGTATAGAGTTGAACACAGAGAAAAACGGGACAGAAGAATGTAAAGATACACTGAATTGCAGAGTTCAGGCAGTCAATGTATCCGACTATTTTTACTTTAATGTTTGCACCCCAGAGTATCCCGAAGGATTTAGTCTGTCAAATATAAGATATCAGGCGACAGCTGGAAACATTTGCGGAATGGCAACCCGAACATGCAAAGTCGTCTATGTCGCAAAAACATGGGGAGGGTGCAAACTCGTTGCTAACGGAGACTGCCTAACAGAGAAATTCGCACAAAATATGAATGAAATGTGCAGAAAACTCGGAGACTGTGGCGGAGAAGTGAACATCGTCGGCAAATACACAAAAAACTATGAAGTTGAAAATTCTCCTGATTTAAACCAAACATGGATTGAGGGATTAAAAAAATTAGCAATCCCAATCCCGGGACAGTTCGCAAAAGTCGGAGATTATAGCAAATTCTTAGAAATGGCAGGAGCGTGGGGAAAGCCGGGAGATACCCCGAATCAAACAATGTCGGAGTTTAAAGGAAACGCAATTGCAGGCGGAGTTGGAGCAATAGGATATGCTGCGGGGGTATATGCGACAGGGGGAAGTCTCGCTTTAACTGAGCTTGGCGGTATGGCATCAACAGAAGGGGTGGCAAGTATTGCTGGTTTCTCAGTAATAGCAATAGCAGCCGCAGCAGGTTTTATCGCGGGTTCAATACTCGCAAAATCTATGGGATTAAGTCCTGGCGGCTCAACGCTAATGGCAATTGGCGGAGCACTGGTCGGAACAGGATTAGCAATAGTATGGCTTTATAGCGCTACAATTCCTGTTGTCGGTTGGGTTATCGCAGTAATAGGACTCATCATTATGTTCATAGCATCTCTATTTGGCGGAGACGATTGCAATCCAGTAGAAGTTAAATTCACATGCAAACCATGGAGACCACCAATCGGCGGAGAAGATTGTGAAAAATGCAACGACAACCCGATGAAACCATGTTCAGAATACAGATGTAAGAGTTTGGGGGCGGCGTGCGAAATAGTAAATAAAGGAACAAAGCAGGAGATGTGTCAGTCTTCCCACGACAACGGAATTCCCCCAACACTTAAACCGCAATTAGAAGCGATTATGCCGGGACAAAAATATTCCGATATCACCGACGACGGTTTCACGATATCACCAATCGGCGGAGGATGTTTGGATGCATACACCCCCTTGCTATTCGGGGTAACAACAGACAAGCTATCATATTGTAAATTTGATACGAAAATGACAGATTTCAAAAGTATGAAGTTTGACCTCGGGGGAAACGCATACATATACAATCACACAGCGACATTTACACTACCAGACCCGAGCCACGGTCAAAGTCAAGGCTCAAATTGGACGGGAGACCTAACCTTATATATCAAATGTATGGACACCTTCGGACATATAACTCCAAATTTCTACAAAGTCAGTATGTGTGTGAAACAAGGACCAGACATGACACCTCCAATAATTGTAAAACTCATCCCAGAAAATAATGGTATCATCAGTTTTGACAGCGTCGAAAAAAATATCACCGTCGTCACGAACGAACCATCAACATGCAAATGGGACAAATCAGATAAAGATTATTTTTCTATGAATAATTCCATGACTTGCAACGACAAAATAAATAAACCGTCAGATGCGGCGGGCTATGTTTGCACCACAATTCTACCAGTGGAAGCATCAAGCAACACTTATTATATAAGATGTTTAGACCAACCATGGCTAAAAAACTCGACAAAAAGAAACGCAAATCAAGAAAGTCTCGTCTATAAATTAAGAAAACCAGACAAAAAAATCGCGATTGACTGGATAAAACCAACCAAAGATTTTGAAACAGCGACGGCTATGACGACAATAAATTTACAGGTCCAAACTTCCGGAGGCGGAAATTATCACTATTGTTCATTCTCATTCTCGGGATATAAGAATATGATTCAAATGTTTGAAACAGGAAAAGGCAAAACCCACTCGCAGACACTAAACAGACCAGTAGGAACCAATACTATCTATGTCAAGTGCCACGACGAGACAGGCGATTTCGCAGAAGATTCAACAACGTTCAAAATCATCAGAGACACATCAATGCCACAAATCTCAAGAATTCTACAACTAAACGGGAAGTTGCTCTTCTACACACTGAAAAATTCAGAGTGTAGATACTCAACCGAAAGTTGTCAATTTAATTGGAAAGGATCAGGACTGGCAGGCAACGGTCAGATCCACACAATCAATGCAGCTCGTGGAAAGACATATTATATCAGATGTGCCGACGCATTAGGCAACGCACCGTCGGGATGTTCAATTAGCACAAAGATGTTATGATAACATAATTTATAAATAAGAGATAACTAAAAAATAGATGGAAGAAGCGATACATAAAAGAGGACAGGTCACGATTTTCATCTTAGTCGCAGTAATAATAGTATCAGCAATACTAATATTTTTTCTATGGGTCAAACCGACATATTTCTCAGAGACAGGAGGCAAACTCAATTTTAAAAGTTGCGTCCAAAATGCAGTCCAGCAATCAATTAAGCAATTAGGAGAAAACGCAGGATTGGCAGACCCACAATTTACTTATCAATACAATGGCGAACAATTCACATATCTTTGCTACACCAACGAATACTATAAAACCTGCGTCGTGCAACTCCCATTCCCAAAAAACACTTTTGAAGAACAGATGAAACTTTCACTAAAAGATGAGATAAATAAATGTTATTCAAATTCAATCAACGAACTAAAATCGCAGGGGCAGTCTGTCAGCAAGGGGAAATTAGAATATAATGTTTCAATTAAGCCAAATGTCGTAGAGGTTAAAATTAAAGCACCGACGGTAATTGGCTCGCAGAGTTTGGCAAATTTTGATATAAAAACAAGTTCACGGATTTATGAAATGCTAATGATTGCAACTTCAATCATCCAGTCCGAAGCAAAATATGGCGACACAAATTCCGAAAAACTAATGTTGCTTTATCCAAATTATATTATTGATAAAATAAAAAGAAGCGACGGGACAACAATTTACATTATCACAGACAAATTCACAAAAGATAAATTTCAGTTCGCCAGCAGAAGTTTGGCATGGCCAGCGGGGTATAATTTCAAATGAAATTCAAAAAAGAAATGGCAGGAATTCAAATCGTCTTAATGATGGTTTCTTTTTTCGCATTCGCATTTATATTATCACCGACAACAATTGTCACGGCGGCGACAACAACTTCCGCTCCGAGTTTTTGTTGTGAGAAGACAAACAGCGGAGCGTGGTGTGTAAATGCACCAAAAAGTGAATGCAATAATAATTACAATGCAGCACCGACCTCTTGCGAAACAACCTCTTATTGCAGGTTAGGAACCTGTTACGAATCCAAAGAAGGAGTTTGTATGGAGAATACTCCACAAAAAGTTTGCAACGACAACGGTGGAACTTGGGACTCACGAAAAATGAATGAAGTCCCACAATGTCAATTAGGCTGTTGCATCATCGCAGATCAGGCAGCCTTCGTTTCTTTAGTCAGATGCAAAAAATTATCAACGCTATTCGGAGTAAAAAATAATTATAAAACAAGTATTACAAGCGAAATAGATTGTATCGCCAAAGCCCAATCGCAAGACAAGGGCGCTTGTGTTTATGAAAAGGGTGCCGAAAGATTATGCAAATTCACAACACGAGAGGATTGCGGAGCAGAAGAAAGGGTTGAAGCAACAAACCAAACCAATCAAACGGGAATTGCCCAGCCATCTCAAAAAACTTTCTATAAAAATGTTTTATGTTCGTCTGAAAAATTAGGGACATCCTGTGCAAGACAAACATCAACAACTTGCCACGATGGTAAAGTTTATTGGGTAGATTCTTGTGGAAATAGAGAAAATGTTTATTCAAACAACAAAGCAAAAAGTTGGAACAACGGCAGAGTCCAAAAAGCGGACGCAATATGCCCAGCCAACGGAGGCTCAAATCCAAATTGCGGAAACTGCGATTATATGCTGGGCACAAGATGTGCAAAATATACAGGAATAATCGGCGGACCGTCAAATGGAGACAATTACTGCAAAAGAACGGATTGTGTAGACAGCAATGGTAAAAAAAGAATGAACGGCGAATCGTGGTGCATCCACGACAGAAATTCTGGCGATGGAAAAGATTTAGTTGGTTCAAGATATTTCAGAGAAGTTTGTAGAGACGGCAAGGTCAATGTAGAGCCGTGTGCTGATTTCAGAAATGAGGTTTGCGTGCAGGGAGCAATAAAAACAAGTTCGGGCGATTTCTCAACAGCAGCGTGCAGAGTAAACCGGTGGCAAGACTGCGTCCAACAAGACAGCGAAAGAGACTGCTCGAATATTGACAAGCGAGATTGTATATGGATTAATTCAGTAACTGGAATGAAAGTATCAAAACAACAAACAGCGACTTCAAATTTTAATTCAAAACCAGGCACGACAGAATTCAAAAACCCAACCGCGACAAACGGAGCAACAGGAATGGCTATCGGAAACATAACGACGACGCCATCAGGAACATATGACGAAAATATAACAACAATTAGTAATGACGGTTTGCACGTTTGTGTTCCAAATTTTCCACCAGGACTAAAATTCTGGGAGCAAAGTAGTGCAAAACAAATCTGCGGGCAAGCAAACGCAAACTGCACAATCGTATATGAAAAAGGTTTACTCACGGGTAAAAAAATAATCAAAGGAGCAGACTGTCTAAAAGAAAAATGGGCATTAAATGCGAATAAGGTTTGTGTCGCATTAGGAGATTGTGGAGGATATATGAATTACGAAGGGCAATATCAAGACGACGGATATAAATGGACAGTTAAGGGCAAAAACCAAAAATTCTCGCCAAATAATGTAAATATTATAAAGGGAGGGATTACGGGAATGGTGACGGCAGCAGTCCAACCTTTCTATAATGATAAACTTGTAAAATCATTACTTGATAAAAATTTCGAGGTATCAGATTTTACAAAAACTCTACCCACTTTGCCAACAAATACCCCAACAAGCACCACAAGCGAGAACATGGTTTCAAAATTTTTCAAACTAAACGCAGGTGGAGCCCCCGACGCTCTTGTAACAGGTCTTCAATGGGCGGCAGGTGCATACATGGCAGGACAAATGCTCGGCGGAATGTTGGGTTTAACCGACAACAACAAACAAGCACTTTCAAATTCAATGGCGGCGGGCTTCGGAACATACGAAGCACTCAGCACATATAAGTTCGCAGCAGGCAGTAAGTTCGCCTACCTAAATACATATTCATCATACATCGGCCTCGGAATTGGCGTCATAATATTTGTTCTGACATATAAAAACACAGAAACAAAAGTCGTAACATTTAACTGTATGCCGTGGCAGGCACCAATCGGAGGGAACAACTGTGAAAAATGCAACACAAAAAACATCCCATGCTCTGAATATAGATGCAAAAGTTTAGGGCAAAACTGTGCTATCGTTAATAAAGGAACCAGCGACGAAAAATGCGTCAATGTCAATCCAAGAGAAGTAAACCCACCAATCATAAGACCGGACCCAAAAGCCTTAACCGCAGGACATAAATATACAAATGTTAAAATATCCCCACCAGGACCAGGATTTAATATAATAAATACACAATCGTCCAACGGATGTCTAAAAGCATTCACACCATTAAAGTTCGGAATTACAACCAACGAGCCAGCACAATGTAAAATAGATTTCAACCACACACAAAAATACGACGATATGATTACATATTTCGGAGGAAGCAATTTATACCTATACAACCACACCGAACAATTTTCGCTGCCAGGTGCATCAGCGTTAGCAAACTCCTCTCTAATTTTGAAAAATGGCAAAGATATGACTTTCTACATAAGATGTAAAAATAAAAACGGGAACACGAACGAAGCGGAATATGCGGTAAATTTCTGTATAGACCCGACGCCAGATACCACCCCGCCAGAAATAGAAGCCACATCGGTAACAAATGGTGGTTGTGTCGCAGAGGGGCAGGATAAAGCAACGGTCAAATTTTACACAAACGAACCAGCAGATTGTAAGTGGAGCACGCAAGACCAAGACTATGATAATATGCCAAATGCGATGGCTTGTAGTAATAATATATACCAATTGAATGCGGCGCAACTTTTCCCCTGCACGGCAGAACTAAACGGCATATCAAGGCAAACCACAAAATTCTATGTCAGATGCAGAGACCAGCCCAAAGCCAAAAAGAATGACAGGAACACGAATAAACAAAGTTTTGTATTCAGTTTAAGAGGTAGCACTGGACTGAAATTGAAAAATATCCAGCCAACTGGAACGATAGTGGGCTCAGTAAGCCCATTCCCGATTAAACTAACAGCCCAAACCCTATTTGGTTGCAATAAGGGACAGGCAATTTGCGAATACTCACCGACGGGAAACACAGGAAGTTACATACAATTTTTTGACACAGATAAGAAAGATGGAATTCACACCCAGCAATTAAACTTAGCGGCGGGAACGCATAAATATTTCGTCAAATGTGTGGATGCCGGAGGCAATTTGGTAAAAGACAGTGTAACATTTAATTTAGACATAGACAACAACCCGCCAGCCATCGCAAGAATATATGAAGAAGACCAGATGCTAAAAATAATAACAACTAAAAAAAGCGAGTGTTCATACACATTTAATAATTGTGATTTTAGTTTTGATGAGGGGACGCTGATGCCTTATGCAAATTCAACTACACATGTAGCAGACTGGAAGAACGACAAAACTTACTTTATTAAATGCCGTGATGAATTCAAAAACGAAAATGCAGGCTGTTCTGCCATTATTCGTCCAACTCAAAACTTTCTGACAGGAAATTGATATGGAGAATAAAAAAGCACAGCAGACGATGGGGATGCCATTTAGTATGATTTTCGCGATATTTTTAATCGTCGTTTTTATCGCAATAGCATTCATCGCCGTCGGGTATTTTCTTGACATCGGGCGAACCTCAGGCGTCGGAATGTTCTACAACGATTTACAAAACAAGGTTGACGACGCTTTAAGCGGACAATTCAGCCAATCACATTTCAAAATAGATTTACCGTCAAAAATAACAGAAGTCTGTTTCGCCAATTTATCAACGACGATAACAAACCGTGGGGCAGAATACAACGCAATTAAAAATTACGAAGTATACAACGCAAACATTTTTTTAATCCCACCACAATATTCTGAGAATATGCAATGGAATTTAATAAAACATATTGATATAGCAAAAATCACAAAATCACAAAATCCATACTGCGTCAGCGTCGGCAATGGACTAACAATCGGTAAAGGTTTTTATGACAAGTTGGTGTGGATTAAATAATGTTAGCACGGATTAAATATTCAATAACAATTTATAATAATATGAATAAAACAAAAACCCAAAAAATAATCTATAATATCAGGGGAGGCGAAAAATGAAAAAAGTAAATCAAAGATTTCCAAGCTTTCATTTATTCAATATCGGAGGCGAAAAATGAAAAAAGTAAATCAAAGATTTCCAAGCTTTCATTTATTCAATATCGGAGACGAAAAATGAAAAAAGCACAATTTAATTTTGTTTGGATATTCGCACTTCTCGTTGGCGGAACAATTTTGGTCCTCGCAATTTTCGGGGCAACAAGGACGGGTGACACTCTCAGATACCAATCAGATACTCAAGTTGCAAAAAGCATTTCAATAATCACCGACCCGATGCAGGCGAGTTTCGGCGAGGGGACTTTCGGGACAATCACATTTAAGCAACAAACCAAAATAAACAATATTTGTTTCTCGAGGCAATTCGGCAAAAATGAAATTTCCGTGGCGACTGAAAGTAGCGTCGGTAAAAAGTGGAATATGGCGGGCGGAGCCACCTCAATTTATAATAAATACATTTTCTCGTCGGAGAAAAACACCGGCAAAAAATATTATGTCTTTTCAAAACCATTCAGTTTCCCATTTAAAGTCACAGACCTGATATTTTTAACGTCGAAAAATTACTGTTTCTTAAACGCCCCGAGTAGAATCTCCGACGAGATTGAAGGATTACGCATTCCAAATATTAAAACCAAGAATTGCAAAAATGGAGATGCAATAAAAGTTTGTTTTGGAGGGGGAGTAAATTGTGATGTTCAGATATATGGCTCTTGCTCGTCAGGATGCAACTCTGTTTACGATTCAGGAACGGTAGTAAAGGGCACAGATAAAATGAAATATGTAGGCAACCTAATGTTCGCGGCGATATTTTCCGACAAACAAATCTACGATTGCAATGTAAAAAGACTAATGTTCAGAACCTCCGAAATAGCAAAAGAACTTACAGCCAAATCAGACCTAATGAATGCGAGAGGATGTAATACAAATATGAAACCAGATTTATCGTCGTGGAGTGCAAGAACGTTAACAGCAAACCCAGATGATTTAATTCATTTAAAATATATTTCAGATAACCTTGAGAAAAAAAATGATATGGAGTTGTGTGGCGTATGGCAATAAAAGGACAAATGAAAATTCAGCAAATGGCGTTTATGATAGTGGCAGTGTTTTTCTTTTTTGTTCTCGTCGGGCTGTTTTTTTTAAATGTTCAATTCAAAAGCATAAAAGGGACGTTTTCTAATTTGCAAAAAGAACAGGCAATTTCGTCGTTGGGTGTTATTGCGAATATGCCTGAACTAAATTATGATTCAAGTGAAACGATGACTGTAGACGAAGACAAATTAGTCGCGATGTCAGGAGATTCCAGTTCAGTTTATAACCAGTTTTGGCCAGTGGCGTCAATCGGAGTATACAAGATTTACCCCCCACAAACAAAAATAATAAAATGTCCGGCATACAAATGCAACTTCTACCAAATATATAATAACGGGCAGACAAATGTCAAGACATATTCAACATACGTTTCAATTTGCAAAAGAATAAAAGAGGACGGTTCAATTTACGACAAATGCGAAATAGGTAAATTAGTCGTCGGGATGAAAATAAATGAAGAATAAAGCACAACAGGAAATGGTAGGATTCGTTCTAATTGTAGTCCTTGTTGTAGTCGGGATGATGGTTTTTTTAGTAATTTCTCTGAAAAATTCACCAGAAACAAAAAATAGCATACAGGTCGGGAACATTTTAGATGCAATAATGAAGACGACTACAAACTGTGCGATTATCTACGCGCCTGACTACGATAATTTTCAAGATCTTTTCAAAAGTTGTTATAAAGCCAAAAGATGTAGTAACTTAAATATTTCAGCGTGTGACTATCTTAAAACAAACATGCAAAAGGTCGTAAAAACTATGATGAACACCGAGGCAACGGTAAGTTCATATCAACTAAACTTCTTCTCAAAAGACAGCACAGGGCAACAAGGAATTATAACATTCCATAAAGGTAATTGCACTGGCGATGTGAGTGCTGCTCAAAGAAACATTATCTCTGGCTCAGAAAATTTAATCATCCAAATGAAAATCTGTGGGCTCAAAAATTAACTAAATATCAATAATTATTCTAAGCTCATTAATAACTAAAACAGGCATCAGCGACGCTCTTTTTCCAACCTTCTCCGAATGAAATTCAATAAATCCAAACCTTTCTAAAACCTTAATATCATCCCTCACTGACTTAAAATCACGTCCTAAAAGTTTTGCAAGAGCGTATATCGACTTCGGCTTAGTGTGTTTGAGGACATAAAGAATCCTCGCCTTTTCATTACTTAACAAATTTCGCAGAATTTTAATATCAGAAAAATCGTGCGACTTTTTCGCTCCAATTAATTTTGAAACGAACCCAGCCTTATTCACATTCACATCAATATACCGGACCTTTGCTCTCTTTTTTTCTGCCATTTTACATATAAGGTGTATCTACTTAGATATATAAATCTTATGGTTTCAATATATGAGGTATTTTATCCCATATATACAAATTTTTAATTAACTGCCAAAAGGAATTATTGCATAGAGTTGTAACATTCCTTCATAATAACGAAAAGTTTATAAGCAAACCAGCGAAAAACACCTTTTTTGGTGATAATCAGCGAGGGTGGAGGGGCAAACTTTATATAGTGAAAATTGATAGTATAAACAGGCGTTATTGTTTATCAATAATGCACTGATTAGTCGGTGTTCACAAAACGGATTTAAGAAACCAAGTATTAAAATACTGGCGAAGAAACTCGTTTTATTAAGTTCGTTCGCGGACTTCATAGGGACCCCTATAGATGACAACTTATAACGCTCCCTAAGTTATAAGGAAAAAATTTACTCGTAGGAAACCAAAATTTCCAAGAGAAAATTTTCCCGGCCAGGCTATTAGAAAATCCGAATTCGCAAATGCGAAGCCTTGAAGAAGGCGGCTAAACTAATGGTACTGAAAGGAGGTTTAAAAAAATAATGAAACAAATGTTTAAAAAAGCTATTACAGTTTTAGGAAGCGTTGCTTTAGTCGGAATGACGGTAGGAATAGCATCTGCTGCTTCATCCTTCCCTCAACCTTTTACAAGCAATACTGCTATCGTTGTTGGTTCTAACGCAGCTCCATCAGATAGTATTGCAGCTTCCAGCGTTGCTTCTAATCTTAACGCTGCTTCCGCAGGTTCATCTGTTGCAGCTACCTTAAATGGTGCTACAGGAGTTAGCGAGGATCAAATCGCACTTGGTGGTAAAATCACAGATGGTAACTCAAGAATCAAATCGGTTCTAAAGGATAACAAAATCAAATCCCTTCTTGATACAAAAATCAACTGGGACGATGGTAGTTCTTCTGGCGCTAAAGATTATAATGTTCACGAAGAAATTTTAGTTGGGAATACATCTATTAAGACGACTCTTGATGACAATGACTTCACTGGACTTGCAGCAATGACTGAACCAGATCACACACTTGAATACAAGTATGTGTTTGATGACGCTTTGAATACATCAGCTGTTGGCACTGCTGACGCTGACGATTTATATCTGACAATTCTTGGGACACAATATAAGATTGACAAAATGAGTTCTACTTCTGTTACAGTGGTTACTTCTAAGGAGGTTGCACTTTCCGTAGGAGAGAGCACAACTGTTGACGGTAAAACTTTTACTGTTAATGACGTCTTTTCTGGAAGTGTTCAGGTAAATGGACAGATTATATCAAGCGGCTCGACTAAGCGAATTGATGGAGTCAAGGTAAATGTTGATACAATTGGATATAATTCTAACTCACCAGAGTTAAGTAAGGTTATCCTTAAGATTGGTAAAGACATTACTAAAACTTACACAAGCGGAGAAGCATACATCGGTCAAAATGAGAATGACCCAACATGGGTTTGGGATATTTCCAATTTGGGTTCTGTTAATGGTTTTGTTGGTGTGAAATACAACCGAAAACAAACCAGAGCAAAAGATGATGTTGTATACGCAGGCGGAAGTTATATGTTTCCTGATAGTTTCGCGGAGGTTCAATTCAATGGATTGACCAATACAAGCTATAGCGATTTCAATATTGGATTTGATAATTCTGTAGATTTATGGAATAGCACAGATTTGACATCTACTGCAAATACGCAGGATGCTCCAGTCTTAATTATTTCATCTACGGATGGGACAAAAGACGCTATCCAATTGACTACATCTGCTCAACAAGATACAAGTAAAATTTATCTTAGATGGGCAAAAACAGGTTCAGAGACCCAGGGAGACGCAGTTCTTCACGGTTCCTTAGAGGTATTCTATAGTGATGTTAATGGAATAGTCCAAGACGCTATTAAACCAAGATTTGCTGAAGCTTTCAACTCCACTACTACAAATAATGATACGGCTACGATTACATCCCAACACATTGCTGACATAACAGTCGGTGATACAATTGTTGCGGTAAATGTATCCGTTACTGCTGGAGACTTGAAGGTAACTTTCACAGACAATGGCGCAAAGAAACCATTTAGTGTTGATGTGGGCGGAGACGTTCTACTAAATCAGACTGGTGGTAATTTGAAGTGGTTTGGAACTGACAGTAAAACTACAAGCGAAGGTGTTGCTGAATCTACAGATTTAGAAGTAGGCTCAACAACTATTGGAACAAAGGACAATGATGTGATGACCTATGATGGTGTAATCCTCAAAACTCCTAAGTCTAACCTTGAAGGCGACAATGTCGTATTCAGCGTTCCAAGTGATCAGGTTTATGCTAAGGTTTCGGTTCTTGCTGGTGGCACTCCTGCTTCCGACAATACTACTGAAGCTGGTGTAATGACAGTTATGGACAATAAGGTTTCTTCCGTTTCCGGAAAGAACTTAATTGTTATTGGTGGCTCTGCTATTAATTCCGTTGCTGCTGACCTATTGGGCTCTGCTTATCGTGGTCCTGCTTTCACAGCTGCTACTGGCGTTGCTTCCGGAGAGTTCTTAATCCAATCTTTTGATAGATCTGGACAAACAGCTCTATTGGTTGCAGGTTACAATGCTGCTGATACTGAAAAGGCTGTTACTTATTTACTTAACAACAACGTTGATACAACTGTTGGAACTAAGTTAAAAGGAACATCAGCTACTGAGGCTACTGTAGTTACTGCTTAAATCTAAAGTTAAAGAAAAATTTATTTATTTTTTATTTTTACTCGCCCCTCCGGGCTCCGAAAGGAACCCGAGGGGCTTTTTTATTTTAGGACTAAATTATTATTAAGAAAAAAAATGAGGCTGCCAGGATTTTACTCAAACTTCACACTAAAATTTTGCCTATTTTAATTTTTGTTTTGGGCAAAATTCGTACCATTGGATGGCACGAGAACCTCTTCGAGGCGCAAAGATTTTC
>VAPG01004933.1_pt1 | contig 15168 bp, 14 predicted proteins | sample 3393851 | NCBI WGS metagenome assembly VAPG01 (sample SAMN08290438, study PRJNA428436) | hydrothermal vent metagenome | isolation source: Deep-sea hydrothermal vent chimney | place: Atlantic Ocean: South-mid Altantic Ridge | depth 2194 m m
AAAAAAATTGATATTTTTTAACGGCTCTTTTTAAAAAACGAGCCGTTAAATTTTTCAAAAAAGCTTTTAATCAAAATTCTTTAGTATAAAACTTTGAATTACGAAACAATACCATTTCCTAAAAACTCTGCTAAACACTTTTTTCAGAATTTATATCATCTCTAAAAAACTCTTACATATAGAATTAAAAAACTTCGGGTGAGACAAAATAAAAAACTAAAGAATATCTAGATATTTTGAGGTTTTTTTATAAAGTCGTAGTCTAAATTACGCCAGGTTTGGGGAGATGGTATAAAATCCCACTATGAATTTCTCGGTATTTTCCGCTTTCACTTCAGAAAAATTTTTACATTACTTCAATTTTTTTGAAGCAAAGCAAATATAAAAATAAAACAAAAAAAATGTGGCGGTCGCACCGCCCCCTTTTTGACGGTCACCAATTTTTGATACCAAGTCTAAACTTTTTAATAAAAACAAATGTGGGCGTCGGGAGCCCACAAACAAAAAAAATAAAAAACTTATTAAAATTTTCGTAGCGAATTCTATTTCGTAGTTTAAAATTTACTAACTTAATATTTTACTCAACGCTCACGATTGTGAGCGTTGAGTAAAATATTTATTTCGTAATCCGGGGTAAATTAGCTGGAAATGAATTAGTTTAATAATGCAAGTTGCGACTTAATATCAAATACAAAATGCGATATACTATCTTGTATGACTAAATATAGATCTTCTCGCCTAGCAAAACAAAAAAGAAAAGAGTTTTTAACAAAAATGTTCTTGTCTTTTATTTTATTGGTTTTACTGTTTTTTTGCGTTTCTGAATTATTAAAAATCAACTCCTTTAATATAAAAGAACTTTCTATTAAAGGAGACAGCCCAGTGGAAATTTCACAAATTGATAATTTCTTTTTAAAAGAATTAAAAGGGAATTATTTTTGGAAATTTTTACCAAAAAGAAATATCTTTTTTTATCCCCAAAATAATATAAGAAAAGACTTATTAAAACAATACCCTAAAATTAAAGAGATTAATTTTAATTTAAATGATATAAATAGTTTAGATATAAATATCAAAGAAAGAAAGCCTTTCGTTTTGTGGTGCCAAACAAGCGAAGAGATTTTAAATAATTGTTTTGTCGCAGATGAGAAAGGCTTTATTTTTGATAAAAGTGATGGAGAAAAGTTATTTAGATATTATTCAACTTTAGAAGGTAAAGAAATTATCAGAAAAAATATTTTTACGCCCGAAAGATTTAAGGAAATAAATTCTTTCGTCAAATTTCTTGAAGGAAATAAATTAAAACCTTACAAATTTGTGCAGGAAGGAGACTCCTTTCAAATTTATTTTTTGAAAGACAAAAGAATTATTTTTGATAAAAGTCAATCTGTTAGAACGGTAATGGATAATCTTCAGTCTGTTATGAATATGAAAGATTTTAATTTAAGAGATGTTAGTTATGTTGATTTACGCTTTGGAAATAAAGTTTTTTATAAATAAAAAATTCACAGTAACCTTAATAACATTTTGGTTACTGTGAATTCAGGATGTCCGAAAGATTGAAAATATCAAATTCTTCCTGTGATTGAATATCTTAAATCTTCAAATTTATTAAAGAGTTCAGCCCCTTCCTTTTCTAATTTAAGAGAGAAAGTGTGATTAAATCTTTCTTGTTGTTCTTCCTCAGAAAGTTTATCTGGAAGCCATATTCCGCATAAACTTAATAATTTTTCCCATGGTGTTTCGTTAGAAACACCAAGTAGCGAACAACTTATTTCGCGAAGTTTTTCTGCTACTTCAAAAAACTTTTTTTCAACATCATTTGAAGCATCTTCGGGTTTTATCCAACCAAGTTTTTCTTGCGTAAAACCATAACACCAAGCAATTGCATTAACAGTGACCATAATATTTACCTCCTAATTTTAGTTATTTTTTTTGATTGAAAACATTTCTTAGAAGTGATAATATCAAAAGGTAATAAAATTGTTAATATGTCAAAAAGTTTTTGGAAAAAATTGAATAAGCCTTTTTTTGTTTTAGCTCCGATGTTGGATGTTACTGATACGGCTTTTCGGCAAATTATCGCTAAGTATGGAAAGCCAGATGTTTTTTGGACTGAGTTTGTGGCTGTTGATGGTTTGTGTTCTGAAGAAGGGAGGGAAAAATTAAAACAAAATCTTTTACAGTTTGGCAAATCAGAAAGACCTATTATTGCACAACTTTTCGGTTCAAAGTCAGAAAATTTTGAGAAAAGTGCGGAAATAATTAAGGCACTTGGTTTTGACGGTATTGATATAAATATGGGTTGTCCCCAAAAAAATATTTTGAAACAAGGAGCGGGAGCCGAGCTTATAAAGAACCCAGAACTGGCAAAAAAAATTATAAGAGCAACTAAAAGAGGGGCGGGGGATTTGCCTGTTTCGGTAAAAACTCGTATCGGTTATAACAAAAATGAAATTGAAACTTGGATTGCAACTATTTTAGAAGAAGAGCCAGCTGTTTTGATAATTCATGGGAGAACAAAAAAAGAAATGTCAAAAGTGCCCGCTCATTGGGATTTGATAAAAGAGGTGCGAGAGATGAGGGATAAAATGAAAAGTGAAACTTTGATTATTGGAAATGGAGATGTTTTAAATCTTCGGGATGCAGAAGAAAAAGTGAAAGAATCTGGTGTGGACGGAGTAATGATAGGTCGGGGAATTTTTGGTAACCCTTGGTTGTTTAACAGGGGTATTTGGGTTGTTGCTAAAAAAGATAAATTAAAAGTGGCTTTGGAACATACAAAATTATTTGAAAAAACATTTGGTGAAAATAAAAAAAATTTAAAATTATTTAAAGGAAAAGGCAGGGCGAAAAGTTTTGCCTTGATGAAAAAACATTACAAAGCATATATAAACGGTTTTGAGGGGGCAAAAGAATTGAGAATAAAATTGATGGAGGCTAAAAATTCAAAAGAAGCAGAGAAAATTATTAATTTTGAGTTAAAAAATAATTAAAAAATTTGAGAGATTTGTTACTTTTGTGTTTCTTTTAATTTCGTAATTCAAGAATTAGGGGTAAATAAAAGTTAGGTTTTGTAAATAATAAAAAAATAAAGTTTGTTATAAATTGTAAAAACCATTATGAATTTATGAATAAATTCATAATGGTTTTTACGATGAAACTGATTTCGTTGTAAAAATTTAAATCAAATTATTCCCTGTCAGTTTGTTGCGGGGTGTAACAAGTAGAAACCGCAGGTTTCTAAAATAATTTAGAACGGAATTCCTAAATATCTCGTCAATACGGAGCGAAGTGAAAGAACAGCTTATTGTGGGGTAGTTTATTTTAGTTTCATCATTCTAACTAGTGCAGTTAACCGCACTAGTTAGAATGATGATTTGAATAAACTTGGTATGGAGTTTTCCCCATTGTTTACTTTTTATTTTTAAAGTAAAATCTATTCGTTATTAGATAATAAATTAAAAATTATGTTAGAAACAATTTCAAAAGAAGAATTTAAACAAAAGTTAGATTCAGGGGATTATATTTTAATAGATGTTAGAACTCAGGGCGAGAATGACGAGGTCAAAATTGCTGAATCACTTGTTTTTGATATTGGTCAGCCCGATTTTTTGGAAAAAATTAAGGATTTAGATAGAAACGGAAAATACTTACTTTATTGTGCCAGTGGTTCTAGGTCTTCTCACGCTTTAGATTTTATGAAACAATTAGGTTTTTCTGAGGTCTATGATTTGGAAGGAGGAGTTATGAATTTTTTTAGAGATTAGTTTTGTAGTTCAGGGTAGTTTCTAATAATTTAGAATTATTATTTTTTCCACTTTCAACTTGAATTTTTTGTAAAAATTGATATTATTCAGATGGAATAATAATTTAGTTTTTGTCTATCTTTTATTTTTGGGAGGAGAAAATGGGTGAAAATTATGGTTTTTTTTGTTCCTCGGCTGTTGTAATAGCTGAAGAAAGTGACGTGGTAATAAAAAAGAAAGAGGAGCTTTTTCTTTCTGAAGAAAGCCGTAAAAAACGAAAACAATTATTAAAAATAATAGAAGAAGGAAAGAAAAATAATGACAGCAATAATTTGCTGTAGATTATTTTGGTCAAAAAGGGGGCTATTAACTAGCCCCCTTTTTATAATTTAATATAGTTATACACTTGTTTTGTTTTGACTTTACATATTATACTTTAAGTGAATATAATCATAATTATAAATATGAAAAAATTAAAAATTTTAACTCTGTTCAGTTTTATTTTATTGCCGTCTATTGTTTTGGCGGCTGCTCCTAGTAATTTTCAAGATTTAATTGCTAAATTTATGAATTTAATTTCTATGTTGGTCCCGTTAGTAATGTCTTTGGCAGTGTTGGGTTTTATTTGGGGTTTGGTTACATACATATGGAGTGGGGGAAATGAAGAAAAAAGAAAAGAAGGAAGAAAATTTATTGTTTGGGGAATTATTGCTTTGTTTGTGATGGTTTCAATTTGGGGTTTGGTCGGTATGCTCAGTTCAACAATTTTTGGGTAAGGGTCTGGAAATGTCTCTTCCTCCGACGGAAGTCTTCCCCCACTTATTTTTTGTAATGTTTTTGTTTGAATTTTAAAATCATCGGGATTTTTATCCACAAGGGAGTTATAGTTTAATTTCATTTAGTTTGATACTATTAAATTAAACAAAGTTATTAAAAAGTTAAGTAAATAATTTAAAATATGAAAAAATATATAGTTTTAGGAGGACTTGTTTTGGTTCCTTCAATCGTTTTTGCAGCTACTGCTACTAGTGTATTGGAGAAAGTGAAAAGTCTTATTTCTATAGCTGTTCCTTTGGTAATAGCTTTGGCTGTTTTGTTTTTTCTTTTCGCTCTTGTTCAATATATGACAAAGGTGGGAGAAGAAAGAGATACTGCTAGAAATCATATGATTTGGGGAATTATTATCTTGTTTGTGATGGTTTCTCTTTGGGGTTTGGTAAATTTAGTGCAAGATACTTTTGGTATAAATCAGGGGTCTCAAATTACTAATCCTATTAATCAAATTAATTTTTAATTGATATTTACTTTTGGTTAAAATGCCAGATAATATAGCTAAATTAATAATGAATATGAATAATGTTATTATCAATCCGATAATAGTGTTGTTATTTGGTCTTGCAATTTTAATGTTTACTTGGGGTCTTGCTGAACTTTTTTGGGTTAAAGCTTCTGGAAAGAAGGGGGAAGGGGGTGGTGGCATAGATATTTCAAGAGCAAAAAGTCATATGATTTGGGGAATTATTGGTATTTTTATTATGGTTACCGCTGTTTCAATAATAAGAGTTACATTGGCTACTTTTGATATACCAACAGCTCCGCTTGGAGCAATAAATAATCTAAATTTAAAATAGATGAAATATTGATTTTGAAAGATTTTGTTAGGTTTAAAGTAAAATAATAAAAAAGTGGGAAAATACTTTGAATATACCCACTTTTTTAAATTCTCGTTATGAAGTTAGTTTCGTAATTCAGAGTTAGAGTGTTATTTTAGTTGAATTGATTGTTTGAATTTGTTAAACTTTTGTAGTTTATAGATTATATATAAATGCCGAGGCGGCGAAATTGGATAAAAGCGTTGGAGCTTTTATCCGAAGCGTAGCGGAGGTGGAAGACGCGCTTTGCTGTGCGAAGAAAAAATAAATTGCTTTATTTTTTCTCCGATTTTTGTGAGGCAAAAAATTTCCGTTATTGAGCGAAGCCCTAGACAAATTTTGACTAAAACAATTTTATCAAATTTATCAAAATTGTTCGTCCTTAAACGGCCGAGCCGTCAGGCTTTAGGCCGACCAAGACTTTGTTTTGGTTTAGGAAAAAATTTGACGGGCAAGCGAGATAGGAAATAGGTGGGTGGGGGGAACTCCACTTGCGAATGTAGATTTAAAATATAGAATGTTGTTTGTGTATGCCGAGGTGGCGAAATTGGTAGACGCGCTTGCCTTAGGAGCAAGTGGAGCAATCCATGGAGGTTCAAGTCCTCTCCTCGGCACAAAAACCCGACCCAAAAGCGATAGCTTTTGGGTCGTTGGTTTTTGTAGCCGAGGAGAGGACTTGAAACGAGTGAAGTATGTTTTTGCTAAAAATATCTTCGTGTTTCGTTCAAGGTATTTTTGATAAAAATCATGAATAAATAATAAAGTAAAATTTTTTATTTTGGATTATTTAATAACAAATTATGATATAATAATTTTGATTGTGGAATAATTATAAAGATAATTTAAAAAAATTATGACTATTTTATATATAATTTTAGGTATAGTGGCTGTTGTTGTGGCTTGGATAATCGCAACTTACAATGGATTTATAAAACTAATAAACAGAACCAAAGAAGCTTGGGCGGATATTGATGTTCAGTTGAAAAGAAGATATGACCTTATCCCCAATCTTGTTAATGCAGTAAAAGGATATATGGTTCATGAACAGGGGACTTTTGAAAAAATAACACAGGCAAGGTCAAATGCTATGAATGCGCAAGGGGTGGGAGCTAAAGCTCAATCGGAAAATATGCTTTCGGGGGCTTTAAAATCACTTTTTGCCGTAGCAGAAAGTTATCCTGACTTAAAAGCTAACCAAAACTTTTTGGAATTGCAAAGTGAACTTTCTGACACGGAAAATAAAATTCAATCAGCAAGGAGATTTTATAATGGAAATGTTATGAGTTTAAATACAAAACTGGAATCTTTTCCATCAAATGTAATCGCTAATATGTTTAAATTTGCAAAAAGTGAATTTTTTGAATTGGAAGAAAATTCAAAAGAGAGAGAGGCGGTGAAGGTTAGTTTTTAGAAGACGACGAAATGGTGCTGGATTGTGATGTCATTTCGCTCCGCTTTATTCCTCGCAAAGACGAAAATTCTTTGAATTTTCGTAACGATTTACTTTTGGCAAATTGAAGACGAATTTTGCCTTCGGCAAAATTCGTCTTCAAAAAACTAAAAACTACCAACTAAAAACTATTTTTATGGCAACTTTATATACTCAACAAGATTCAAATATAAGAAAAACATGGTTATTGATGACCATATTTTTAATTGTTGTTATCGGATTAGGGTGGGCTTTCAGTTATTTTTTCGGTAGTCCAGCAATTTTATATTTTGCTATTTTTTTTAGTATTGTTATGAATTTAGGAAGTTATTGGTATTCTGATAAAATCGCTTTAAAAATGTCGGGGGCTATACCAGCTGATGAAAAAAAATTCAAAGACCTTTATAATATTGTAGAAAATCTTTCCATAACAGCAGGTTTACCAAAACCAAAAATTTATATCATAAACGATTCAGCCCCAAATGCTTTCGCTACCGGAAGAAATACTGAAAATTCTGCTATTGCCGTTACAACAGGTTTGCTTGATATTTTAGATAAAAGCGAATTAGAAGGTGTCATCGCTCACGAATTATCTCATATCGGAAACAGGGATATTTTGATTTCTACCATTGTTGTTGTTTTGGTTGGTTTTGTCGCCCTTCTTTCCAATCTGTTTTTAAGATGGTCATTTTTTGGAGGTAGAAATAATAATTCTGAAGGGAACGCGGGCGTTATTATGTTTGTGATAGGATTGGTTTTGGCTATTTTGGTGCCTATTGCTGCAACTCTTATTCAATTAGCAATTTCTAGAAAAAGAGAATTTTTGGCTGATGCTTCGGGAGCTCTTTTAACTCGTTACCCTGAGGGGCTAGCCAATGCTTTAAAAAAAATTTCAGCTAATCCTAATCAGCTGAAAAAAGTTAGTGAAGCCACAGCACATATGTTTATCGCCAATCCCTTTAAAGGTAAAAAAGTTTCAAAGTTTTTTATGACTCATCCGCCAGTTGAAGAGAGAATTAAAGCATTGTTATCTTAACGGTATTAAGTTTTTGAAATTTATAGATAAATTGTTCGTAATAACCTTGAATTACGAAATAGAATTCGTTACGAGAATTTTAGCGGATTTTTCAATTTTATTTCAAAAAAATTGAAGCACTGGCTGGGCTAACTTTAAATTATTTTTTTAATTTAAAGCAATATAAAAATTTTTTTGAAGTGAAAGTGTAAAATACCGAGAAATTCGTAGTAGAATTGTATTTCGTAATTCAAGGTAATAAGGTTAATTTTGTAATTTAGGGTAATTTAAGACAATTAAATATGAAAGAAAATACACATTTATTTTTTGCTGAGAGTGTTTTGAATAGGTTGAATGACAAAAGTTTAAAAAAAATTTTAGAAAAGAATAAGGGCTATTATCTGCTCGGAAGTGTTTTTCCTGATGTTTTTTATCATAATAAAAAAACATTTAACATTTCTCAAATACTTCACGGACGAGAAAGAGAAAAGACTAACGAATTGATTTTTGAGTTTTTAAAATTAGCGAAAGATGAAAGAGATGAAAAAGTTTTTGCTTTTACTTTGGGTTATATTTCCCATTATGTTTTAGATGTGTATATGCACCCAGTTATCTATTATTTAACCGGTAATTATTATGACAAAGATTTAGCTAAAAAATTTAAAGCAATGTTGCATCATCGTCAATTGGAAACTTTTTGGGATAAACAGATAACAAAAAGTTTTTTTCTATGTAAAAAGTTGAAAATATCTTTGTTGAGGAATTTAAAATTAAATAAAATTATTCAAAACAGATATCAAATAAAAGAGAACGAATTGATAAAAGTTTTTGAACAGTGCAAAAAGAATAACAGGCTGTTTAGAAATCACTCTGCTTATTTATTGGTAGCATTTTTAGTTAGGTTTGGTTTTTATAAAGATAAAGCAATTCTCGGGTTTTTTTCTTTTACAAAAAATACTGAATTGGAAAATTTGAATGATAATTTAAACTATCGTGATTTAATTACTGGAGAATATAAAAAAGATAATCTTTATGATTTAATTGAAAAATCGGAAATTCGTTTTTTGAATTTGTTAGATTTTGTTTATGAGTATTACAATAATAAAATAAGTTTTGAAGATTTAGAGAAAGAAATTCTTGGGGAAAGTTTAGATACAGGAAAAGTTAATTATTCTGTTGACGATATAATTTATACTAAATATAACTTTGAATTACGAAATTAACTTTATAACGAGAATTTTAAAAAAAGAATGTCCGATGTCCTCTGAATATGGGAAGATGATGAAAAATTGACTCCCCATCTCTTTTTGTTAAATGGTGGGGTGTTCAATGTTCCACCATTTGTTTCTTTTATTTTTGTTGAATAAACCACTACTATTTGTTTTTCTTTATTACCGTCAACAAAATTGACGACCGTCAATTTTGTTGACGATTGACCGCCGAATAGCTAACTTTTTATTTACTCGGTGGTTTGATAGTTAACTTTTATTATTTGGTGATCTACCCACCAAGTTTTTGAAATTTGGGTCCCCGAGACCCAAATGACTTCGTCTCAGCAAGAAACGAAACGAAGTGAAATTAGTGGGCGGTCGCACCGCTCCTTTTTTAATTTTTATTACATATTTTATTTTGTCGCCTACCGAGTAAACAACTTTTTAACACTTGGGAGTTGGGCCTCCAAGTTGATAATTTTCATTATTATGAATTGTAAAACTACCTTCGTAATTCAGAATAAACAAAATTATTTTATTGAAATTATATATACTTTTCCGTCGGTAAAGAATTGATCGCCAGAAAAGTTTTTTCCGAGAGTTGGATTAACAAATTTTTGTTTTTTGAAATTTATTAAGGCATTAGAATTTTTTATATCATTGAAAAGAAATTCTCTTTCTGTATCTATGTCGGGGTTTATTCTGTGAGTAACACCCCATTTTATACCACTGTCCAAACTTGCGGTACCAACATAAATTTTTTCTCCTTGGTTGGTTACATAATTTGTTTTCCAAAATCTGGCATGATGGCGTTGTCTGATTGTATTTGAATTTGTTGGCTTTTCAAAACCAAAATCATGAGTTTTTTCGTTCCAGAATGAAGGTGTCATCGGTGCCTGAGGATATGCTTGTTTTAGAAAAGCTGTTTTCATTGATTTTCTCAATGAGGAAACGTTTATTTTGTCCGCTAAAAACCAGCCAGAGTTTAAAAAAACTTTTATGAATTTGTTATCATTTTTGGCAAAGATTATGAAACTGATTGGTTCCTGCTTTCTCCCTATTATTGTTTTTGTATATTTTAAATTTTCGCTTGGAAAAATGTCATTTACATTTTGTATTGTAATACCTTTTTGTATTATTTGTGGTTGGAGAGTTGTTTGGGGGTGATAATTTGAAGCAAATGATATATAAGATAAAAGGGAAAGTATAATTAAAATTATTGAAATGATATATATTCTTGTCTGTGGCAAGAACAATATATTTTTTTTATGTCTTGAATATAACCACTCTGAAATACTGATACTTATTATTAACCACAGTGTTCCGATTAAGTAACCACCCCATACATCGCTGACATAATGAACGCCGAGATATAAACGGCTGAAACCAAGAAGTAGTATTAAAGTAATTCCTATAAAAAATATATTTACTTTTGTTTTCCATTGTTTGAAATTACGAATCAGGATATATGTTAGAAAACCATAAAATGCAACTGCAATTGTAGCGTGTCCGCTTGGGAAAGAAAAAGAATGTTCTATGTAAATTGCTAACTTTGGTCGTGGGCGATGAAAAGCAATTTTTCCCAACATTGTAAAAATTTCGCTACCAAAAATTGAAAGAATTAGTGGTGCAATATATAGTCGTTTTCTCTTAATCCATAAGATGCTGATAACAGTGATAGAGAAAACCAATATGATTTGCCACTTGCCGAGAACGGTAACCCATAGGAAAAAGTGTGTTAAATCAACACTTCTAAACACGGCAAGCAAATTAGCAACGCGCGTGTCTGTGGAAATAATGGCATTTGATGTAATTATGTCTTCTACAATTCCAATGAAAAGAATAAAAGTATAAATAAAGGCGAGAGATAAAAGTGTTGTTGGTAATCCTAAAAATCTACTTTTATCCAATCTTTTTTTCATAAAATTAAAAAATGGTGGATGTTTTCTTACTAGTTTTTGGACATCATTATTATTTATAATTGCTTTTTTTATTGAATTTAATACGGAAAATAAAAAATGAAAACTTTGTTTACCTTTTTTAATTATTACCCATCTGGATATATAAAGAATAAAAATAAAACCGATAAAAATAGTGATGAACATACTTTCTCTTGTTGGCCATTTCCATATTTGACCGAAAGAAAAACCAACTAATAAGAAAGTGGTTGCCCAGGCAAAACCACTAAAAATATTCCATAGAAGAAATCTTTTTCTATCCATTTTAAACATTCCCGCGACAAAAGGAATAATTGGTCGTATCGGTCCAATAAATCTACCCAAAAAGACACTTCTTCCACCATATTTTTCAAAAAAAGATCTACCTTTCTCCAGATATTTTGACTTAAAAATTTTGCTATCGTCTTTAAAAAACTTTTTTGTGTGTCTTCCCAGATAATAGCTTAATACATCGCCTATAATTGCACCGATGGCAGCAAACCAAATTAAATTTGTTAAACTTAAATAACCTTTTGCTGAAATGAAACCCACCAAAATAATAAAAGTGGTGCCAGGGATTGCAATACCGACAAATGCCAGTGATTCCAAAATGGACACAAACAGAACCACCCAATATCCTAGTAGGTGAAAGTGTTCAATTGCTGGTAGAAGTGAATTAAGAAAATCCATAAATTATTTAATTTATTGTTAAATTATTTTTTGTTTTTGTATGTGGCGGAGGGTACGAGATTTGAACTCGTGAAGGCTTTAACACCTTACTCGCTTTCCAAGCGAGCGCACTAGACCACTATGCGAACCCTCCTTATTTCTTTTTTATCTCTTATTTATTCTAAACAGAAAGCGTCGCTTCCCAAGTCTTTTGTTTGCCAGTCGGCACTAGACTATTAATTATTACATAAATTCTCCGATAAGAAAGATTATATGAAGCAAGCATATAATTCCTTCGCTCGGACATTAGACCTTTCCAAAAACTCTTTTCTGCCCATAATTTCTAAAATTTAGCATAAACATCTTTTCTTCAAAAAACCTTATCTCAATAAGCTTTTTTTCAAAAAAAATGTTTATGCTAAATTTTAAAAATTCTAACAGAAGAAGTTTCTGGAAAAGTCTAATATAAAAATAAATAAAAAAATTCTTTTTTTTATTTATTTTTATATCGTTCTCGCTTGAAATTATATATAAATATATAATTCCTGCACTCGGACAATATAAAAATAAATAATTAAAAAAATTATTCATTTTTATATGTCCTCGCTTGAAATTATAAACTAAAATAGAAAAATTGAAACAAAAAAGAGATGTATTTAAAGGTGGGGTGCTGGAAACCCCACTTTTTTTAAGATAGCGTTTTTGGGAAATTTATTTAAAATAATTTTAAAGTAATATAAAAAGTGTTAAAATCAATGCTTTTTTTGGTGTTAAAATTTACATTTTTCTAAATTTATTTTATAAGTAGCTATCCACAGTAGATTTATAAAAAAAGAGAGTAAAATAGAATTATCTTACTAATAAATTTTTTATAAATTTTGACAATTTAAGACAAAAAAGTATATAAAATGGCAAAAAAAACTAAAAAAACGATGAAAAAAGTTAAATTTGTAGATAAAATTCAAAAAAGAAACGGAATGATTGTTCCTTTTAATGAAGAAAAAATTGTTATTGCAGTGTATAAAGCGATGGTTGCTGTTGGGGAGGGGTCAGAAAAAGATGCTCGTTTTGTTGCTCACAAAGTTTATATGGATTTAGTTAGAATTGCCAAACGGTATAAAACTTTCATTCCGACGATTGAAGGTATTCAAGATTCTGTGGAATCGGAATTGATTTTGGGTGATTATGTGAAAACAGCAAAAGCATATATTTTATATAGAAAAAAGAGGTCTAAACTTAGAGAGCAAGGAATAAAAGTTCCAGAAAAAGTTAAAAAACTTACTGAAGAAGGTAAAAAATATTTTAAAAATTCACTAGCTGAATTTGTTTATTATCGGTCTTATTCAAAATGGATAGAAAGTGAAGGAAGAAGAGAGACATGGATTGAAACAGTTGATCGTTATATGAATTTTATGAAAAAAAATTTGGGTAGTAAGTTGAGTCTTGCTGAGTATAAAAAAATTAGGGAATATATTTTAAGTCAAAAAACAATGCCATCAATGCGTTTAATGTGGAGCGCAGGGAAAGCTGCAGAGAGGTCAAATGTAACTGGATATAATTGTTCTTTTATTGCTCCATCAAAAGCTCAAGATTTTGGTGAAATTATGTATCTTTCAATGTGTGGAGCAGGGGTTGGCTTTAGTGTTGAAAGTCATAATGTTCAAAAATTTCCACAAATTCAAGAGCAAACTGGTAAAAAAAGAGAAACTTTCGTTGTTCCAGATAGTAAGGAGGGTTGGGCGGATGCTTTTGTGTTAGCAGTGGAGACTTGGTTTGCTGGTGAAGATATTGATTTTGATTATTCTAAAGTTAGGCCGAAAGGAGCAAAATTAAAAACAATGGGCGGAAAGAGTTCTGGTCCAGAACCGTTAATGGAGTTGATACGCTTTGCTAGACAAAAGATTTTGAAAAAACAAGGAAGAAGATTAAGTAATTTAGAAGTTCACGATATTGTCTGCAAGATTGGAGAAATTGTGGTCGCTGGTGGTGTTAGAAGAACCGCACTCATTTCACTTTCTGATTTAGATGATAGAGAAATGAGGAAGGCTAAATTTGGTCAATTTTACTTGTCTGAACCACAGAGAATGATGGCAAACAATTCGGCTATATATAATGAAAAGCCAACTAATGTTGAATTTATGGATGAATGGATTTCTCTGATGAAGAGTGGTTCTGGCGAAAGAGGAATTTTTAATCGTGGGTCGTTAAAAAAGCAAATGCCCGAGAGAAGATGGAAAGTGTTTGAAAAAGATGTCAGTGTCTCTGGAACTAATCCTTGTGGTGAAATAGTTTTAAAATCTAAACAATTTTGTAATTTATCAGAAATAGTGGCAAGAGTTGATGACACAGAAAAATCTCTTATAGAGAAAGCTAAGGTAGCAACGATATTGGGAACATATCAATCTACTTTGGTTAATTTTGGGTATCTTTCAAGGGAGTGGAAGAAAAATTGTGAAGAAGAAAGATTACTGGGTGTTTCAATAACTGGACAGTGGGATTGTAAAATTTTGCAAAATAATCCAAAACTTTTACAAAAAATTAGGGATATAGTTATTAAGACAAACAAAGAATATGCAAAGAAGTTTAAAATAAATCAATCTACTTGCACTACTTGTGTGAAGCCGTCGGGAACAGTTTCTCAATTAGTTGATGCTTCTTCTGGTATGCATCCTCGTCATTCACAATATTATATTAGGAGGGTTAGGATTTCATCCACAGATAGTTTATTTAAGATGTTAAAAGATCAAGGTGTTCCTTATCATCCTGAAGTTGGTCAAACAATGGAAAGTGCCAATACTTATGTTTTGGATTTTCCTGTTAAAGCACCAATCAGGTCTATTTTTAAAAATGATTTAACGGCTATCCAACAATTAGAACATTGGAAAGAGGTTAAAATAAATTATACTGAGCATAATCCTTCGGTTACAATTTCAGTTGGAGATGACGAATGGATTGAAACAGGAAATTGGGTTTATAAAAATTGGGATATTGTCGGTGGGCTTTCTTTTTTGCCTAGGTCAGATGATGTATATAAATTGCCTCCTTACGAAGAAATTGATAAGAATACTTACAATGAAATGTTAAAGAAATTTAAAAATTTTGATTTTTCAAAAATAGTTACTTATGAAAGAAGTGATGAAACTGAAGGGTCAAAGGAATTGGCTTGTGTTGGGGGAGCTTGCGAATTATAAATAGTTTTTAAACTACAAAAAACAAAAAAATCTAACGGCTCATTTTCAAAATGAGCCGTTAAACTTTTAGTATTTGTTTCGTAAATTCAAAATATTTTATAAAAAGTTTCGCTTACGACCTTGAAAAAATTTCTTGATTTATACTAGATTGCTTAAATAATTCCGAATATTTTCTCAAATTTTGGCTACAAAATCTCGCTTCACGCTCAACATATCTAAATATGTTTCGCGTTCCAGCTCGTTTTTTGCTCAAAATTTTAGAAAATATTTGGAATTATTTAAGCAATCTAGTATAAATCAAGAAATTTTTTCAAG
>VAPG01001527.1_pt1 | contig 15145 bp, 13 predicted proteins | sample 3393851 | NCBI WGS metagenome assembly VAPG01 (sample SAMN08290438, study PRJNA428436) | hydrothermal vent metagenome | isolation source: Deep-sea hydrothermal vent chimney | place: Atlantic Ocean: South-mid Altantic Ridge | depth 2194 m m
CAGTGGGAAGACCGGCATCAGCAAGTTCTGGATGCTGGTGGTCTACACGTTATCGGCAGTGAACGTCATGAATCACGCCGTATTGATAACCAGTTACGTGGTCGTTCAGGTCGGCAGGGCGACCCGGGTTCCAGTCGCTTCTATCTGTCATTGCAGGACGACCTGATGCGTATTTTCGCTTCGGATAAAGTCGGTTCCCTGATGAAAAAACTGGGCATGGAAGAAGGTGAAGCCATTGAGCACCCCTGGGTTAACCGTGCTATCGAAAACGCTCAGCGCAAAGTTGAAGGCCATAACTACGATATTCGTAAGCAGCTGCTTGAATATGACGATGTTGCAAATGATCAACGCCGCGTGATCTATGCGCAGCGTAACGAAATGATGGCCGAAAGTGATCTGTCAGATACCATCAATAGTATCCGTGAAGAAGTTATCGACAATGTTATTACCACGCATATACCGCACGGCAGTCTGGATGAGCAGTGGGATCTCGGAGGCCTTGAAAAAACACTGGAAGAAGAGTTTGGTCAAAAGCTGCCTGTAGTACAATGGCTGGAAGAAGACAATATGCTTGATGAAGCCGGCTTGCGTAAAAAAATTCAAAGCGCCATTATTGAAGAGTTTGCAGCAAAAGAAACGCTGGTTGGTGCTGAAGGTATGCGTAACTACGAAAAACATGTGATGCTGAATGTGCTGGACAAGTTATGGAAAGAACACCTGGCAGCGATGGATTACCTGCGCCAGAGCATCGGATTGCGCGGTTACGCACAGAAAAACCCCAAGCAGGAATATAAACGCGAAGCGTTTGAGATGTTCAGTGAACTACTGGAAAGAATGAAATATGAAGTGATCACGATTCTTTCAAAAGTAAAAATTCAGTCCAATGAAGAAGTCGAACAACTTGAAGCTAATGAAAATCCTGAAGTCGTTAACGTAAACTATCAGCATGCAGAAGCAGACGGTATGCAGCAGTCATCTGCAGAAGGCGAAACAGGTGATGCTGAACAGTCGGCAGCGCAACCGTATCATCGTGCACAGAAAAAGATCGGGCGAAATGATCCTTGTCATTGCGGTTCGGGCAAAAAATTCAAACAGTGTCACGGAAAATTAAATTAATTTTAATCGGTATCTTTAACCAATCAAATCAGGGCGGTTGTGATTTTGAGTCTGATGGCTGAAGTAGTAGACGTTTTACCTGTTGCCGGCATCCGGCTTGCTTCGCTAGCGGCTGGCATAAAAAAAAATGCTCAGGATGATCTGGTTGTAATAAGCATCAATGAGTCTTCAAACTGTGCCGCAACCTTTACCCAGAACGCATTCTGCGCAGCCCCGGTAACACTTTCAAAAAAACATCTAGCACAATATTCTCCACGCGCTCTGCTGATTAATTCAGGCAATGCCAATGCCGGCACGGGTGAAGTCGGACTGAAAAATGCCGAACAAAGTTGTGTCTGGCTGGCAGAAAGCTTGCGTTGTCAGCCACAACAAATTTTACCTTTTTCAACCGGTGTGATTGGCGAGCAGTTGCCAATGCCAGCGATGCAGTCAGGCATAAAGCAGATAACAGACTGTTTATCTGCGGACAACTGGTCGGCCGCTGCCAGAGGAATAATGACAACGGACACGGTGGCGAAAGCTGTGTCGAAAACATTAATATTTGATGGCAAGAAAATAACTATCAGCGGTATCGCTAAAGGTTCCGGCATGATCTGTCCAAACATGGCGACCATGCTGGCTTTTATCGCGACGGATGCCGATGTTGAGGCGACATTTTTACAGCAGTGTTTGTCTGAAGCAGTCGAAGACAGTTTTAATGCGATTACGGTTGATGGTGACACTTCGACTAACGATGCCTGTGTATTGATTGCCACCGGTAAAGCCGGTAATAAACAGATCAATAGTAATAGTGCTGATATCGATACTTTTATCGCTGAACTGAACGCAGTGTGTCTGCATCTGGCACAAGCCATCATACGTGACGCCGAAGGTGCGACAAAGTTTGTTACGGTTTCTGTGGCGCAGGCACAATCAAAAGCCGAAGCAAAAAATGTTGCTTACACCATCGCACATTCGCCGCTGGTAAAAACAGCCTTATTTGCCAGTGATCCGAACTGGGGAAGAATTCTTGCTGCGGTTGGGCGCGCCGGCATCGAGCAGCTGGATATCTCGGGTGTAAATATTTTTCTTGGTGATGTTTGTATTGTTCGAAATGGCGGCATTGATGCTGATTACAGCGAAGAAAAAGGCCAGTTTGTGATGGATAAACATGAAATTAGCATCGCTGTTGAGTTGAGCCGAGGTGTCGACTCAGCGACCATATGGACCTCTGATCTGTCACATGAATATGTTCGAATTAATTCTGAGTATCGCTCTTAAATTTCTGTAAGACTTATTACATCTATGCCTGATATTGTTCATGTCGCTGTTGCCGTTATTGTCAATGACGATAATGAAGTCTGTATCAGTTTGCGTCATCAGAATTCACATCAGGGTAGTCTGTGGGAATTTCCCGGTGGCAAGATTGAGCAAAATGAGTCGGTCGAACAGGCGTTAGCCCGTGAAATAAAAGAAGAATTAAATCTGGATATTGCGGCATCACGGCCGTTAATTACCATTACACATAACTATCATGATAAGAAGGTTTGCCTGCATGTGAACCGGGTGACTGCCTATCGCGGTCAGGCTACAGGCATTGAAGGACAGCAGGTACGATGGCTACCTGTTAATCAATTATCGCGATACGAATTTCCAGCGGCAAATTTTTCGATTATAAAAGCGCTACAGTTACCGGATAAATATTTGATTACCGGTAAATTTATTGATGAAGAAGATTTTCTACAAAAATTAGCCGGTGCACTTGATAAGAATATTCAACTGGTGCAGTTACGTTTAAAAATGGGGCATCTGGATGCCGAAAAAGTTTCGGCACTGGTGCAACAGGTTTCGTCGCTGTGTGTGCAGGCGGGTGTGAAACTGTTATTTAATATTCCGCAGGATTATTTGCAGTTGCTTGATTTATCGAATATCGATTTCGACGGTTTTCATGCTGACAGCCGAATGCTGAAAACATTGCAGCAGCGTCCTGATGGCAAGCTTTTTTCTGCCTCCTGTCACAATGAAGATGAATTGCTTAAAGCCAGGCAACTGGGTGCTGATTTTGTTGTATTGTCGCCGGTGCAAAAAACAGCGAGCCATCCCGATATGCAGGCGATGGGCTGGCAGAAATTTTCCAGTCTGGTGGAAAAATGTACCATGCCCGTATATGCGTTGGGTGGTGTTTCTGAAAACGATATGCAGGATGCCTGGTCGCACGGTGCGCAGGGCATTGCGGCAATCAGCGCTTTCTGGCGTTAGGCTTGTGTTGAATAACTGGTGTAAATGTTAACGCAGAGTGGCAGGTGGTTTTATATTGCACACATCATCAATTTGAAATTAACATCTTCTTTGCACTGTTCAGGGCGTTGTGACGGGTCATTATTTTTCATAAAACGCACAGAGAATCGATGTTTGCCAGCACTTATTTCGGGATAACATGCGCTGCCAGCGGGTATGGTAATACGCAGTAGCTGTATTGACTGATTAGTGTCTAGCGATTTTTGAAAAAAACCGTGCTGCGCGACTTCATCAGTGTCTTCTGCGCTATGCCTCAACACATCTAATATCAACTGAACTGAGCGGTCGAGATGACCGAAAGGCTGGAACCATTTTTCGATATTTTTTTGACGTTTATCATTGGGCAAGGTCAGCCAGTGTTTCAGCGCCGGCAGATCAAAATCACAGATGCTACCCGGCACCGAACTCTTTTGTGCGATGGCTGTAAGCAATTCTACATTTTTTGTTTCCTGACCGACCTGGCCATTGATGGCCTGTAATTCTCCGATACGTTTCTGAATGTTTTTTAATATTGAAGATAATTGAGACTGATCGATTTGTGGACGTTTGGACAGGCGATCCAGTCGAGTATGCTGGCGCTCAAGTTCTTTTAATACTTCCAGTTTGATATCGCTGCGAGTGGTGTATGTGAGGATCTCTAAAATCGAGTCGATCGCAATGCGATTGTTCCAGTCCGAGCCGTGTTTCAGGTGAAAAGAATATTGCTGGAACAGTTTTTCAAGGCGCAGAAAAGCCCGTACTTTTTCATTCAATGGTTGTTCGTAAATATGGCTATCAGTCACGATGAGTGTTTTTTATTAATCGTCATATGATGGTAAATTAGATTTATCTAATATTTCAGCAAATTTTACACTTTTTCTCTACAAAGGGAGGCAGTATTTTTATTCAGTTGTTGCGGACAAGTGTCTATATTTTGTATGTAATTGTTTGACCTGAGAAGTCAGGTCTTTGATATTGTTATTGTTTTCAATGATATCGTCGGCTTCTTGCTGGCGCTTCTTGTCATCGATCTGGTTGTTAATGATTGAGCAGATTTCATTCACGCTTCGATTATCCCGCTGTTGAACACGTTCAATTCTTTTTTTCTCATCCGCCATAACAACAAGTATGCGGTCGATAAAATTACTGTAATTTGCTTCGATGAGCAAAGGCACGACGATGATGGCATATTCAGCTGGTTTTTTTTCTGTTGTCAGGCTTTGTAATTTTTTTAATACTTTGTCCTGAATTTTGGGATGCAGGATTTTTTCCAGGCGTTGTTTATTTTCTTTTACTTTGAAAACAATTTGAGCCAGTTTTTTTCGATTTAACTTGCCGTCGAGATTCAGCATATCCTGACCAAAGGCATCGGTGATTTCCTGCAGGACTTCTGGATTGTTATTAACCAGATCGTGAGCGATGATATCTGTGTCGATAACTGGCACGCCAAGATTTTGGAATAAATCTGATACCGATGTTTTTCCGCTGCCGATGCCTCCTGTTAATCCGACCCTCAGCATATTATAGAAACGACAGATAGGCAGTGTTGATTTTTTCTCCCCACAACATAGCGATCCATCCGGCGATAGCCAGGTAGGGGCCAAAAGGAATAGGTTGCTGCTGTTTTGTTTTGCCGATGATTAACATACTGATGCCCATGATGGAGCCAACAACGGATGAAACCAGAATGATTTGCGGCAGATAACTGAAGCCGACCCAGGCACCGAGGGCGGCGAGTAGCTTGAAATCACCAAAACCCATACCTTCTTTTTTTGTTAGTAATTTGAACAGTTGGTAAACCGACCAGAGAATCAGGTAACCGGCCATAGCGCCGATCACACTTGAAGTGAGATCAGTAAAGATGTCAAAAAAACTCAAAAAAATCCCGGCCCATAATAATGGCAAGGTTAGATTATCCGGTAGCAGTTGTTTTTTTAAATCAATAAGGGTGAGTGCGATTAATACCCAGGTGAAAAATAATGCTGCCAGTGTTTGAACTGTCACGCCGTATGTAAAGGCGACAGCCAGTGAGGCGATACCGGTAATTAATTCAACCAATGGGTACTGTAATGAAATGCCCATGCCACATGACGAACATTTGGCTCTCAAAAATAAGTAGCTGATAATGGGGATGTTTTCCCAGAAGTGTAATTTATGATCACAGTTTGGGCATGCTGATGCGGGCGTTGCCAGGTTTAGTATGGTGAGTTTCTTATCAAATTTTGGCGCTTCCAGTTCCAGAAATTCATGGCACTCAAGTTTCCAGTCGCGCTCCATCATGATAGGCAAACGGTAAGCAACCACGTTTAAAAAACTGCCGATGCAGAGTCCCATAAATACAACGGTAGAATAGAACAGCCAGGGTTCTGACTGAAAAACAAACCTTATGTTTTCAAGCATGAGATTAATCTGTACGGTTGCTTTATGTGCGGTTTAAACAACTTCGCCCATTTTGAAAATAGGCAGGTACATGGCAATAACCAGGCCACCAATAACCACCGCAAGAAACGCCATGATCATGGGTTCCAGCATGGCGGTCAGGTTGTCTACGGCATCATCAACAGCCTCTTCATAATATTCGGCCACTTTATTCAGCATTTCATCAAGTGCGCCGGATTCTTCGCCGATGCCAACCATTTGAATCAGCATGTTGGGGAAAAGGTCTTTTCTTGAAGACAGGCTCACCTGCAGTGTGGTACCGGCAGCGATGTCGTCTCTTACCTGTAAAATGGCTTTTTGATAGACGCTATTACCCGCAGCACCGGCCACTGATTCCATGGCTTCTACCAATGGCACGCCGGCAGCAAACATAGTGGCTAGCGTTCTGGCAAATCGGGCGATGGCAGCATTGGTGGTTAATAGACCGACCGCCGGTAATTTAAGTGCTAGCTGGTCTAACGAATCCTTAAAAGCTTTGGATCGAAGTTTAGCCTGTTTGAAGCCATAAATTGCACCAGCAATAATGGCAATAAATAGCCAGATATTATCCACCAGTGTGTCGGATAAACCCACAACAAATAAAGTGAAAGCGGGTAGCTCCGCACCAAAATCTGCGAACATATCAGCAAAAGTGGGTACCACAAAAATCAGCAGAATGGCAGATACGACCACAGCGACAATGAGAACCGAAATCGGGTAGGTCATGGCTTTTTTAATTTTGTTTTTTAATTGTTCAGATTTTTCTTTGTAGGTAGCGACTTTTTCGAGCAAAGTTTCCAGTGCACCGGATTGCTCACCGGCATCTACCAGGCTAACAAATAAATCGTCAAAATATTTTGGATGCTGCGCTAGTGCGCTAGCTAACGTACCACCGGCTTCAATATCTACTTTAACTTGCATAATTAGTTTTCCCATGCTGGGATTCGAGTGCCCTTGACCGACAATATCAAATGCTTGCACCATCGGAACGCCTGCCTTCAACATAGTGGCAAGCTGTCGACTGAAAACTGCAATGTCTTTTGTTGTTATTGCTTGTTGTCTGGGAGCAAACAGGCCGCCACTTTTTTTCTTGATCTTGCCTTTTTTTGGTATTAAACCCTGTTTGCGTAACTCCGCTTTTACCACATCAGCGCTGGCAGCGGCCATTTCACCTTTTACGGTTTGTCCCCTTTTATTGGTGGCCTCCCAGGCATAGATCTCGTTTTTTACTTTTTTCTTTGCTTTTGCCATCTGTCTATCCTGATAATTATCTTTGTGCTTTAGTCGCTTGCTGGGTTAGTCTTTAGTGACTCGGTTTATTTCTTCGAGGCTGGTTAGACCCGCAACAACTTTTTTAATAGCGGATTGCCTTAGATTATCAACACCATCTTTTTTAGCCTGATCAGCTACATCAATGGCGGTGCCATTTTCCATAATGATGCGACCGATTGCTTCAGAAATGGGCATTACCTGGTAGATGCCGACACGGCCCTTGTAACCATCACTGCACTGATCGCAGCCGACGGCCTTAAATAAAGCTGGTTTTGCATCAATCTGTTCAGCCGTGAAGCCTTCTTCTTCCAGTGCTGTGCGTGGGATATCGACTTTTACCTTGCAGTGTTTGCATAATCGACGAGCAAGACGTTGTGCGATAATTAAGGAAACGGCTGACGCAATATTAAACGGTGGTACACCCATATTGACCAGGCGGGCTAATGTTAATGGTGCATCATTGGTATGCAGCGTCGACATCACCATGTGGCCTGTTTGCGCGGCTTTAATGGCGATTTCTGCTGTATTAAGGTCACGAATCTCACCGACCATAATGATGTCTGGGTCCTGGCGTAAAAAAGCACGTAAAGCCATTTCAAATGTTAAGCCAACTTTTTCATTGACGTTTACCTGGTTAATACCTTCAAGGTTAATCTCAACCGGGTCTTCTGCGGTTGAGATATTCGTATCAACCGTATTTAAAATATTCAGGCCTGTATATAACGAGACGGTTTTACCACTACCAGTCGGGCCGGTGACAAGTATCATGCCATATGGATTGGCCAAGGCCTTCATATATAGATCTTTCTGCTCAGGCTCATAGCCTAAAGCATCAATGCCCAGTGATGCACTTGATGGGTCAAGAATACGTAATACGATTTTTTCGCCGAACAGTGTTGGGCAGGTGTTTACACGAAAATCAATGGCTTTGTTCTTAGAGATTTTTAGTTTGATACGCCCGTCCTGTGGAACTCTTTTTTCGGCGGTATCCATGCGAGACATAACTTTGATGCGCGCCGACAATTTAGGACTCATCGCCACCGGCGGTCTGGCGACCTCGCGTAATACGCCATCAATGCGGAGTCGTACACGATAAACTTTTTCATAGGGTTCAAAGTGAATATCAGAGGCACCTTTTTTGATGGCATCAAGCAAAATTTTGTTGATGAAACGCACGACAGGCGTGTCATCAACTTCAGAGCCACTGTCATCCTCTTTTTGTTCAGCATCCGGGTCGGAAAAATCCAGGTCATCAAGATCTTCCAGATCATCACCCATCATGGCATCCATGGCGGCTTCCTGCTCTTCCAGCAGTTTTTCCACCATTCTGGACAGTTTATCTTCTTCTACCAGAACAGCTTCCGTGTTAATCCCGGTCTGGAATTTTATGTCGTCGATTGCAGCAAGATTAGTCGGGTCGGAAATGCCGATATATAAACGTTTTCCTCTTTTAAAGAGGGGGAAAGCATGATGTTTTTTTATGAGTTTGTCATCAACGACATCGCGTGGGATAGTGTCCGGGTCAATCGCATTGAGGTCGAAAACTGGCAAGCCAAACTCCTTGGAGGCTTCCATGGCGATCTTTGTAGCTGAGAGCACATTATTAGTAACCAGATAATTGGTAAAGGATATTTTTTCCTTTAATGAGGCATCAAGAGCTTTAATCGCGGCTTCTTTATCTAATAAGCCGTCCATGACTAACTTGCGCGGCAGCCCTTTCAATTTTATTTCCGCAGCCATGTTCTGTCTTATCCCCATATAACAATTTTAGGTCATTTTTTACTCAAAATATATTTACAAATGATAGTCTATTATTTAATAATTTCTACACATTACATGTACTTGCTTGAACTGGCATATAAAGCTGAAAATCACATATTTATGAAAGGTTTTAAAGAAAAATTAATCCCAAAATTAAAAGCGGCGTCAATTCACCTATTGATTAGCTTATTAATTTTTATGGTCATTTTGTATTTTATTCTTTTTGACTGGTACCCAGAACCGTTTTTTACTGCACAGGGTGGCTGGCAGGGGATACGTCTGATGGCTGTTGTTGATCTGGTATTAGGCCCATCATTGACTTTTATCGTGTTTAACCATTTAAAGCAGCGAAAAGAGATCTTTTTTGATATCTCGTTAATTGTTCTTGTACAAATTGTGGCATTGATATGGGGAGGTTATACCGTCTATGCGCAGCGTCCGATTGCACTAGTATTCTGGAACGATGCTTTTTACACAGTAACAGGTGATGATTATAGTGTGCAGGGTATAGATAACCCTGATTTTTCACAGTTTAGCGCACATGTGCCACCGTTAATTTATTCTCGACCACTAACAACACTGATAGAAATGGAGCAGTTCAGGCAATTAACGGAAAAAAAGATTCCAGTTTATGCCCATGTTTCATTATATGAAAAGATTGAAGATCATCTGAGCAGTGTTTTTTCACGTGGGGTTGATATAAAAGAGGTGATGTCGAAGAATGCTTCGATGAAATCCCAGCTGGAAAAAATTGTTCAGGGCGATTTTGCAGGCTACCACTATATTGCATTAAAAGCTAAATATCAGAACATGATACTTATTCTGGACAATAACGGAAACCTTGTGGGTGAGGTAAAAGCGCCTTATTTCTGAGCATTGTTTATTTTGAATCGGCCATATTAATGATAAATAGTTGCTAAATCTGTAGATTTGGCATGCTTTCTGCTGCATAAATCTTAAATATTTGAGATGAGAGTGAATAATGCAAAAGTATAATCAGACTCAGGCCGGGTTTACGTTAATAGAATTAATGATCGTTATCGCGATTATCGGTATTTTGGCATCTGTTGCCTTGCCTGCGTATCAAACATATACCAAAAAAGCTAAATTTTCTGAAGTGGTGCTGGCTATAGGTTCCATAAGAACAGCCATAGATATGTGTTATCAGATTAGAGGTGATTATGATCTCACTAATTGTGACACAGAGGCTAAGCTTGGTATTAGTCTTAGCGATGCAGAGGGCGGTAGCTACGTTAATTCGGTGGTGTTGACGGTAACAACAGCTGTAATTACAGCAACGGGTAGTGCGGCGGTCGATAATGAAGAGATTGTTTTAACACCTACATCTAGTGGTAATACACTTATCTGGAGTGATGCAGGTTCCTCGTGTATCGCCGCTGGGTTATGCTGAGATAATTAACAGGGTTTATTTGCTTAAAAAGCCCCTTTGTTAAAGGGGCTTTTTTAATTAATATAGCGGTCTGTTATTGTTAATAAATGACAAAAATGTTACTTCTAATTCCATTTTTGTCATTAAAAAATATATATTTTAGTTGTAAGTTTCCTTGGTTATCTCTATCTTATTGAATTTAATGTAATATTTTATTTTTTGTAGCAGTTGGCACGGCATCTGCTATATATTATTTCAACCGTACAAGGTTTATTCATAAACAAATATAAAATGAAAAAAATAATTTTAAGCATTTATTCCTAATGAGGAGAGTTAATAATGACTACTACTAAAAATCAATCAGGTTTTACCTTAATCGAATTAATGATCGTAATTGCGATTATTGGTATCCTGGCATCTGTTGCTTTGCCTGCGTATCAAACATATACCAAAAAAGCTAAATTCTCAGAAGTCGTGCTAGCCGGCTCTAATGTGAAGACCAGTGTTGATGTGTGTTTCCAGACGCGCGGTAATGCTGTTTTAGCTAACTGTGATAGCTTTCCAGAAATCGGTCTTGTTCAAGCTGATCTTACACAGGGTGCACATGTTGCCTCTGCTGCTATAGCTACTTCTGCAGTGATCACTATAACAGGTGCCGCTTCTGTTGATGGTGAAGATTATGTACTTACACCAACGGTTGCAGGTAATACATTGACCTGGAGTGATGCTGCTTCTTCTTGTATCGCTGCTGGTTTGTGTTAAGCAATACCTAGATATAAGTGTTTGAAAAAGTCTCCTTTGGGAGACTTTTTTTATGGTTATTATAATGTTACAGAACCAGATATATTATGAGCTAGAAAATCTGCGTCAGCGAAAACTACAAAATCCGCAAAATCCGGGTCAGAGCAATGGTGCTTACTTAAGAAAAATAAGTTGTTATTCTGTCATTGCGAAGAACGAAGCAATCTCTTAATGGCGGTGTAAAAGTACCAGAGGTTGCCACGCTACCGCTCGTAATGACGCGTCTTTACTCTTAAGTAAGCACCATTGCTCTGACCCTGATTTTGTTATTTTGATACTAACTGTCTTTTATTCAATATTCAGTTTTTGTAAGCGATAACGTAGCTGTCTTAAACTCAAGCCCAGCAATTTTGCCGCAGCGGTTTTGTTCCAGCGGGTTTGCTCCAGTGCCTGCATGATGCTCTGGCGTTCCTGACCGACCAGGTCCATCGGGTTCACGGCTGTTGATTCGGAAGTGGTAACTTCATCGTTGTTTATTGGTTTCAGGTATAAATCCTGTGTGCTGATACTATCGTTATCCGATAGTGCGATGGCGCGCTCCAGGATGTTTTCCAGTTCGCGCACGTTGCCGGGAAAATGATAGTTTTGCAGCGCTGTTACCGCGTCAGCATCGATGGATGGTACGGCCATGCTCATTTTTTCCGCCAGGTTGTTAAGCAGTTGCTCAATAAACAGTGGGATGTCTTCTTTTCTTTCGCGCAGGCTGGGGATGGTCAGTTCGATAACATTGATACGGTAATACAGGTCTTCTCGAAACGCGCCATCAGCGACCAGCTTGACCAGATTTTTATGGCTGGCGCTGAGTACCCGAACATTGACCGGCTTTTCCTGTGCAGCGCCCACTGCGCGTACTGCTTTTTCCTGAATTACGCGTAACAGTTTCACCTGCATGTTCAGAGGTAGTTCTGCAATTTCATCAAGGAACAGAGTGCCGCCATTGGCCGCTTCGAACAATCCCTGCTTGTCGGAGTGCGCGCCGGTAAAGCTGCCTTTGAGATGGCCGAAAAATTCGCTTTCCATCAGCTCGGCCGAAATGGCACCGCAGTTAACCGGCACAAAAGCCCCGTTGCTTCTTGCGCCTTGCTGGTGAATCATGCGGGCGACACGTTCTTTACCCGAACCTGATTCGCCGTGGATGAATACCGGTGCCTGGTTTCTTGCCAGTTTGGCGATGTTTTTTAATAATAACTTAACTGCGTTTGAATTACCGGTGATGCTGATCAGGTTTTTATCGGTTTTTTTATCGTCGGTTTTTTCAGGAAGTGAGGTGGCGGCAGAGACAAGGCTGCGTAAAATCTGGATGTCCACCGGCTTGGAAACAAAATCAAAAGCACCGGCTTTCAGTGCCTTTACCGCAGATTCCATATTGCCGTGTGCGGTGATCACCGCAATGGGCAGGTTCTTAAAATTTTGCTGAACATGTTCAACCAGTTCGATGCCATTTCCGTCAGGTAAACGCATATCCGTCAGGCACAGATCAAAGTGTTCGCTCGCAAGCAGCAATTTTGCATCGTTGAGATTTAACGCGGATTGCGATGCGATATCCATGCGCATCAGTGTAATCTCGATAAGTTCGCAAATATCTGCTTCATCATCAACAATGAGCACTTTTTTTGCTGTCATGGATTTTTCCTGCGCGGGTGCATTTGATCTAATTACCAGAATTACAAGCTGGGTGTTTGCTGAAAATATATTCTAAAACAGGTGCCACCTGAAGGCGGCGGAATATGGCGTATCTTAGCACGGTTGCTTTCAATCACTTCTTTAGTGATGTACAAACCAAGGCCGGTACCCTCCTTGCTGGTGGTGAAGAAGGGGTCGAAGATATGCGGCTGTGTTTCCTTATCGATGCCGGGTCCATTATCTATAATATCGATGTATGGCTGGCCTGTGGTTTTATCGATTTCACCCTGGATGTGAATCATGATATTGGAATGTTCCATGTGGCTGTGGTTGATGGCGTTGCTGCACAGGTTCCACAGCACCTGATGTAACTGGCTGGAATCAAATAATATCTCGATGTCCTGGGGGGTGATCTGTATCTGTATCTGATAGGCCTCCAGTTTGTGGCTGGAAACCCATTCGTCCCTGAACTGTATCAGCCATTGGTGCAGGTTCAATGCTTCGGGTGTGCCACGTTGCTGTCGTGAAAGTTGTAGTACGTTCTCCACGATGCCGTTGAGTCGTTTCGACTGCGTGTTTATAATGTTTGTTAATTTTTTATCAGCTTCATTTACGGATGTTTCTCCCAGTAATTGCCCTGCATGGTTAATGGCTGCCAGCGGGTTGCGTATCTCATGAGCGATGCTTGCTGTTAATCGACCGAGTGATGCCAGTTTTACCTGCTGGAAACGTTGTGTCAGCTGGGTGGCGTCTTCGAGAAAAATCAAGGTGCGCCCCAGTAATTTTTCATGCGGGATTTTACTTTGATCGATATGGCTGAATCCGGGTTGTATGTCCGGTAAACCCTGCGGTTGCTGAATCGGCTGGTGGTTTTGAATGGCGTTGTTGTTCCAGTCGATAAAGCGGTCGGATAGACCTGTAGAAATATCTTTTAATCTGGAGTGGGGATTTATTGTGGCCTGTCCCAGTAGCTCTAGTGCTGCATTGTTGGTCATCAAAATCAGGCCATTGTTTTTTATCACGATGATGCCGGTGCGCATGCTGCGGATAATATGTTCGTTCATCTGAACCACGGTTTCCAGTTCGTGACTGGCATCTTCGGCTAATTTTTCAGACTCCTTCAGTTTTTTTGCGGTATAGGCTGACAATATCGCGGTGATAAAAATCAGTATGCCGAGCAAACCGGCCTGGGTAAAAGCAGGTGAGTAATCTGTATAAGCGAATTGTGAATAAATCTGTTCAGCGATGATCGCCAGTGCAGAGATGGCGGCAAACAGGATGGTGACACGTTTATGCAAAAACAAACTCGTCATCGAAATGCTGATGATCAGCAGCATACCCAGGCCGGTTCGGACGCCGCCGGTGGCATGCATCAGGATGACAATGCATGAAATATCAGCCAACGTGTGGATGATGACCTGTGTGTCCAGCCTGGGTTGCTGGCGAACGATGCCGGTGATAAAAAGCAGGCTGGTTATAAAATAAATGACGGACGTGGTAATAAATATTTCAGCGTGCGCAAAACCACTGGGAATCAGAGGTAGCAACCAGCCGTTAAAATAAATGGCGATAAAAAATAATGCCAGCGAAATGCGAAAATAATTGAACAGGCGCAAGCGATACCAGACATCGGGGGCGCTTTGCTGGAAACGGGTATTCGGGTTGCGGGATGGCTGCTTCGACACTTATCTGATTTTGGTCTTTTTATAATTCTGGTATGTTTGAGTATAGCTGCTTATGTCGCGTCTACTGTGCTGCTGCGGGCGATCCGGAATTAAAGATTATTTTTTTCGTCTTTTCCTTTTGATAATAAACGACAGTCCGGCAATGATGGCGGTGATAACAAGCAGGATTACTAATAGTCGTAGCATGTTAAAATCTCTCTTTCTGAGAACTTTGCACGAAGCATCTTTTCCGTCATGGCTGCGTTAAACATTATCTCAAAATACTCACTTACTCATTGTAAGCTCCGTTTTTTCGATAATGTTTGCCTTGCCCTGGCGAAAAACCTACATCGTGCAAAGCTCTCTTTCTAATATATTTTTATTGTAGTTAATAATCATGAGCCAGGAAAAACACGCGCAGCCCACCCGCATAAAACAGCCGTCGTCGATAAAGATAGTAATGGTACAGGATGTTTTCCAGGTGGGTGATATAAAAAACAACGCCGATAAAATTATTGCGGCGGCTATCACAGCGAGTCAGCAGGGCGCAGACCTGGTGGTGTTTCCCGAGCTGGCGCTGGTCGGTTATCCACCGGAAGACCTGTTGCATCGCCAGGGATTTTTGCAGCAGACAAAACACGAGTGTCTGCGTATTCAACAGAGCCTGAAACAAAGTATCGCTGATACCGGTGTGATATTCGGCCTGCCTTACGAGCACGCGGGTCAGCTTTACAACGCCGCACTCTATATGAATAACGGCATCATCAAGCAGTTCTGTTTTAAACAGTCCTTACCTAATTATTCGGTATTTGATGAAGTGCGTTATTTCTCTGCCGGTCATGAG